>ERZ824600.9-NODE-9-length-285480-cov-31.189398_pt1 | contig 285480 bp, 265 predicted proteins | sample MGYA00519933_ERZ824600 | MGnify/ENA primary metagenome ERZ824600 (study PRJEB31778, sample SAMEA3449178) | human gut metagenome | biome: human gut; feature: human-associated habitat; material: faeces | place: United Kingdom | collected 2010/2012 ...
CCGGGGCCTTTTTGTTCTTCGCCAGCTTCTCCTGCACCCGGTCAAAGAGGTCTTGCGGTACGATGGCGGGGATGCCGTCCGGCACGACCACATCGCGGTATCGGAACTCCCCGATATAGCGCCGGTTGTGGAGTATATGCCCCACGCTGTTGAGGGTCATTTCCCGCCCCCGCGTGTTGGTAAGCCCCTGCTCGTTCAGCCAATTCATAATGGAGGAAATGGTTTCTCCGCCGTCATATCGCTTGAAGGCTTCCAGCACGAACGGCGCGGTCAGCGGGTCGATTTGGAAGTGCTGCTCCTTTTCCTATGAGAACTCAAGTGAAGCAAAGGGACAGCTCAGAGGTATCGACCTTCATGTAAAAAAGGGCGAGTTGGTGATTCTGTCCGGCAGAAGCGGCTGCGGCAAGACGACGCTGACCCGTATTCTCAATGGGCTTTGCCCCGGCTTTTATCCGGGAAAGCTGGAGGGCGGCTACTCCCTTGACGGTGAGGACGCACTGAAAATGCCCATCCATCGTTTGGGGACAATGGTGGGAAGCGTCTTTCAGGACCCTCGCAGCCAGTTTTTCGCCACCAACACGACGGATGAGATTGTGCTGGGGATGTGGAGAACATCCCACTGGAGCGTCCAGTCATGCAGGAGCGTCTGAACACGGTTTGCAAACAGATGAACATTGAACGCCTGATCGGCCGAAGGATATTCCCTCTGTCCAGCGGCGAAGAGCAGCTTATCGCCATTGCCTCCGTCTGTGCAATGGAACCGAAGGTTATCGTCCTGGATGAGCCGTCCGCAAATCTGGACAGCGAAGCGATGGTGCGCCTCGGCGCGCTGCTCTATCGGCTGAAAACGGCGGGGCATACGATAATCCTCTCGGAGCACCGGTTCCATTATGTGCGGGATTCCTTTGACCGGCTTGTTTTCATGGAGGATGGTGCGATTTCCGCCGTCTATGACCGGAAAGACGTCCTGTCCCTTCGATACGGGATTTTTCTTAATATAAATATGTTTACTTCTCTTCCTCGATCTGCTGCGCCTGAAGTCTTTCGACCTCGGCCTTGAGCTCGGCGTTCTGCGCCTTGAGCTCGGTGTTCTGCGCCTTGAGCTCATCGAGCTTTTTATTGACCGGCGCGAGCTGACGCTTGAGCTCGCCGGCGACGATGCCCTTATAGAAGGTATAACGCCCCGTAAGGCTCATGACCGACAGCACGGCAGCCGCGCCGCCGGCGACAACGCCGACCTTTTTGATATCGACCTTGCGCATAAGATGCATGATGTTGCGCTTATTCAGCTTGCCGGGCTGCAGGAGCTCCAACGGGCTTATATCCTCGGGCTGCACCTCGACTGTAGCAGTGTTCTTTAAATACTTTTTCATAAAACCACTCCTCAAAAAGTCTTTGCCTGTATTATATCACAAGCTCCTTTTTTTTCAAGCTCGCAGTAATGAAACCGAGCGTTCGATGTGCATAATGGAAAGACTGAATTTTTAAGGATTCTGCCCTGTGAGAAACCACAGGGCAGAATAATTATCCACAGTGTGTTGAGATGCTCTGCAGCAGTCTTGAGCCAATCTGTCAGCCCCTTCTTCGAACAGTCGCAGCCTACACGGAAGCTGTGCAGCTGCTCAAAGCAGTCGCTTGGTGGTGACAAATGCGCCGGTCTTGTTGTACATGTCATGCTATAAGATAACTTGCGCATACCGGCTCTATGTCGATCCTTTGAATACAGATGATTTTCGCTCATTTTTTACTCAAACTTCTAAATTCTTTGTCTGTTTTTCCGATTATATTGACAAAAAAACTGTACAGCATAAAATCAATTTAAAAAGGGAATTCCAAACTTTAATAAAGCATTTTACTCTATGAAAGGAAAAGAGGGAATCAGCATGAAAATGAACAAGATATTGAATGCTCCGGAAAACTTTGTTCCTGAAACGCTGGAAGGAATTCTGCTTGCAAGCAATCAGAAGCTTTTGAGCCTGGATAAGGAAAACAGAGTTATAGTGTCAAACTACCCGTGCAAATCTGGCAAGGTCGGGATAGTTACTGCCGGCGGAAGCGGACATCTTCCGACGTTCCTGGGATATGTCGGCAAAGGCATGCTTGACGGCTGCACTGTCGGAAATGTGTTTGCATCACCTTCAGCATCAAAGATGGCCGATACCATAAGAGCCTGTGATAAAGGCAGCGGCGTGCTGTGTCTGTACGGGAATTACGGCGGAGACCATATGAACTTTACAATGGCCAGAGAGGAAGTGGAGTTTGACGGCATAAATACCGCGGCAGTACGTGTTACAGATGACGTGGCCTCCTCAGAAAACAAGAACTTGCGCAGAGGAGTTGCCGGCATGGTATTTGCGTTTAAGGTTGCCGGCGCAGCGGCAGACAGAATGTACTCATTGGAGGAAGTTGAACGAGTAGCCAATAAAGCCAATGATAACATCAGAAGTATGGGCGTTGCTCTGACTCCCTGTATTATACCCGAAGTCGGCAAACCCGGTTTTTCAATCCCGGACGGGAAAATTGAAATCGGTATGGGTATACATGGCGAGCCCGGAATCCTGGTATCTGACAGGATGCCCGCAGATGAGCTAGTTGATTTACTCATGGGAAAGCTCCTAAATGATATGCCTTTAGCAGACGGTGATCGGGTTTCTGTTATGATAAACGGTTTGGGTGCAACATCGCTGGAGGAATTATACATAGTCTACAGGGCAGTGCAGAAGCAGCTAAGTGGTATTGGTGTAAGCATAGTAATGCCGCATGTAGGTGAATATTCAACCTCCATGGAGATGGCCGGCATGTCCATAAGCATTTTCAAGCTGGATGAAGAGCTTGAAGATCTGCTGGCAGATGAAGCCATTACGCCATTCTATACGAATGTAAACAAGTAAAAACGGGGGTGCAAAATGATTGATACAAAGACGCTGGCAATAGGTTTTAATGCTATAAGCAAAAAAATGAGTGAAAAAAGGATGTATCTGATTTCACTTGATCAGCAAACCGGAGATGGAGATCTCGGTATCTCAATGGATAACGGATTCAAAGCTGTTTCTGATGTGTGTTGTGTTAATGCAAACATCTCGGACATAGGTAAGCTGTTATTCCTTGCGGGAAAGAGCTTTAATGAAGCGGCCCCATCGTCTTTGGGAACAATTATATCAATGCTGCTTATAGACGCCGCGAAACAGCTAAAAGGTGCAGAAAAAACTGCGCTTGCCGATTTCGGAAATATCATGCATAAATCCATGAACGCTATTATGGAAAAGCTGGATTCAAGGCTGGGAGAGAAGACATTTTTTGACTCTGTTGTCCCTGCTGTGAAGGCTCTCTGCGATGAGGCCGCAGTATCAGATGAGCAGAGGCTGAAAAATGCAGCAGAGGCTGCCCGTAACGGAGCGGAAAGCACCAGAAATATGGTGGCAAAACACGGACGTGCTGCCTACTTTGGAGAGAAGACTCTTGGCAGCATTGACGGCGGCGCAGAAGCCGGATGTATAATATTTGAAGCAATAGCAGAGCAGTTCTAATTTGCTAATAAAGGAGTTATCGTTTTGATTGATTCATCGGTTGATTATAAATATCTGCCCAGACCGACCTGGGCGGAAATAGATATTGATGCGGTTCTTAATAATATTAACGAATACAAAAAGGCATTGGGTGACAAGGTTAAGATAATAGTCGCGGCGAAGGGTAACGGCTACGGTCATGGTATGCTTCCGATTGTTAAGGCCATAAATGAGCTGGATATATACGGATTTGCAACCGGCAATATGTATGAGGCAATTGAAATGCGAAAGCATGGAATAGACAAGCCTATACAGCTTTTCGCTCATAATTTCCCTGAGACCGCGGATCTGCTCGTAAAATACGATTTGATGCCGTCCTTTGTAAATCCCGGAGATGCAAAATCCTTCGCGGATGCGCTCGGAAAGGATGTTGCCCTAAAAGTCTGGGTGAAGTGTGATACGGGACTCGGACGTCTGGGCCTGCTGCCTGAAGAAGTTCTTCCCGAGCTGGAGTACATCAGAAATGAAACTTCATTCAAGATTGAAGGCCTGTACAGTCATATCGGCCCCACAGACTCAAACATCAATCCGAAAAAGGATGAGTACAACGAGGGTCAGATCTCATGCTTCAATAAAATAATAGGCGACGTAGAAGCGGCTGGATTTGAAATTCCCAGATACCAGTTTGCAAGTACATATGCTACGCAGAGGTATGAGAAAGCATGGTATAATACTGTTTGTATCGGAACCGGAGTATTCGCAAATGCCAAGCCCCAAAAGGATTCATGTGGACTTGAGCTAAAGAATTGCCTGAAGGGAATACATTCACGTCTTATAAGCAGGAAAACCCTCAAGGCCGGGAGCAGATGCCTGAATATGCTCATGGAAAATGATCGTGTGATAGGCGTTATACCGTTTGGAAGCTGTGACGGATTTTCAACGAGGAACGCAGGCGGAGAGGTTCTCCTTAACGGTGTCAGATGCAAGATACTCGCAGTTTGTCTTGAGCATACTGTATTGGATATCACTGATGTTCCGGACGCTGAGATAGGAGATGTGGTGACACTTTTAGGTCAAAACGGAGAGAGCCGGATTGAAGTTTCGGAATACTGTGAACGACTGGGAATAACCGTAATTGAATTCTGGTGCAGCTTGAGCTTCCATTCATTCCCTCATATCTACGTTCGGGAAGGTCAGCCGCAGGAGGAGGTTATTTACAGCTACAATAAATAAGTAAACGCAAGAAGAAGGAGGAAGATGCAGCAGAATACAGCGTTTTGAAAGCAGACCAGCTCATCTTTAATGAAAAAACTGGAGGAAAAAAATGAAGAAAGTTTATTTATTATTATTATCCTTAGTAGTAATTATGATTGCACTTACGGGGTGCGGTAAGGATACAGATTCAGCAAAAGACAACAGCGAACCCATTACTCTCAGATATTCGACTATGCAGAATAAGGATCATATCTCATATCAGGTTGCTCTTAATATCAAGCAGGCTGTAGAAGAGAAAACCGAGGGAAGAGTTCTCATAGACATCTATCCCGCAAACCAGTTGGGTGACTGGTCTCAGGTTTATGACGAGCTTATGATGGGCAGCATTGATATGGCGCACTCATCTGTTCCCGAGACCTATGACGCAAGAACTGCTGTCGGCTATTTCCCTTACCTTTCGAGCAGCTATGATCAGCTTGCGGAAATATTTGCAGAAGGCTCCTCTCTTGACAATATGATGAAAGAGATTCAGGCAAAAAACGGTATTGAGTTCTGCGGATTTTTCGTTGAAGGCATTGCCGGTATAGGTACTACAAAGGAAGTATCGAATCCTAACACTCTGGATAGTAAGAATACCGTTATCCGCACTGCCGCTATGGACTGCTATATTCTCCCCTGCGAATATATGGGCTTCAGCACAACAAGCATTGCTTCTTCCGACACCTTTGCGGCTCTTCAGACCGGCGTTGTTGAGGGCCTTGCAGGCTCCACTCCTGCGGGTGCATATCTTAACTATCGTGACATCATTGATTACTACTATGTATATCAGATGAGCCCGGAAGTAACACAGATCATGATAAGTGAAAAAACTCTTGCAAAGCTTTCTCCCGAAGATCAGAAAACCATCGTGGATATTTGCCGTCAGGAGTGCGCCAACAGCGTAAACTACGCAAAGGAAGAGGACGAGAAATATCTGAAGCTGATGGAAGACAACGATATTAAGATTGTCCGCTTCTCTGACGAGGAAATTGAAATGTTCGCAGAGGCCGTCCGCACGGATGTTTGGCCAAAGCTTGCCAAAACCTATGGTGAAGATTTTATCAACGAGCTTCTGAAGCTGTATAAGTAATATTGATGTTTTGCACAAATGTCCGTAAAAAGGGCCTATCGGCCCTTTTTACGGACTCAATAAGAAAGGGTGAATTTGATGATTGCTTTCCTAAAAAGAGCCGATCATGTCATCTACAAGATACAGGTATACATTTGTATAATAACAAGTGTGCTGATTACTTCTTTAATTGTTATAGCCGCAATAATGAGGTATATACTCGGTATCAACTTTGGTGGATCCGAGGAGCTTGTGTTATTTGCGGCATTTTGGTTTTATTTTACAGGAAGTTCTCTTGCATACCGTGATGATTCGCATATTAATGCAGATATGACCTCTCTGCTTTTTAAGAGTGAAAAAGCGAAAAAGCGAATGGCTGTTGTAAAGTATGCAGTAAGTATGGTTATCGCAATTGTTGCAACGGTTTGGGCGTTTCAATTTGTCAGCTGGAGCTTTGAGCTTTGGCCGACCACTCCTATTTATAAGCTTCCTCTGGCCTTATCCAGACTGTCAATAATAGTTTCGTTTATATTGATGAGTATTTATGTTCTAATTCATCTGATAAGAAGTGTCGCTATATTGAAGGGCGGTGAAAACTGATGATACTGGTAATAGCCTTTCTTTCCGTTATTGCCTTCCTTGTGCTTGGTATATCTATCCCCTTGACTTTTCTCGGTGCAGCTGCAATAATAGTATATTGTTCGGGCTCCGATCCAATGTTTCTGCTGTCGTATGGCGGAAGCCAAATAAACAATGTGCTGCTCCTTACCATTCCCCTGTTCGTGCTTGCCGGGGCTGTTATTGATCATGGCGGAATAGGCCGAAGACTGATTGACTCTGTTGAAAAACTGGGCTTCGGCAAAATTAAAGGCGGGCTTGGCATTGTTACTGCCATATCCAGCGCAGTATTCGGTGCTATATCCGGAAGTGCCGGCGCTACTATTGCATGTATAGGCTCTATAATGTCTCCGAGGCTTGAAGAAAACGGATATGAAAAAGGATTTATAGGTTCTCTCATTTCAAGCTGTGCGGTTTTGGGCCTGCTGATACCGCCAAGCATGTCTATGATACTGTATGGCTGGGTAGGAGGGCAATCCGTTTTAGCCTGCTTCCTTGCAACCATAATTCCGGGTATCCTTCTTGTAATCTTGTTTAGTACGGTAAATCTTTTTTACGCCGCCAAAAACAAAAATATTGTAAAGTCTGTCAACAGTAAGCCTGTTGCTTCGATGCAGGGGAAAAAGAAGAGCTCCATCCCCGCATTGCTCATGCCATTTGTTATTTTGGGCGCTATATATGGTGGCGTCATGACCACCACTGAAGCTGCGGCGCTGTCGGTCATCTATGCGATTCCTGTTGCTATGCTCTATTACAGAGAAATGAGCATGGGCGATTTAAGAGATTCTCTTATCAGCGCAGGTAAAACTACCGGCGTTATAATGATGATGCTTTTTTCCGTGATGATTCTCAGCAGACTGTATACCATGAACAATGTTCCTCAAATGCTTTTGAAAATGCTGACTTCTATATCTGATAGCCCCGCTGTTATCATGATAATGATTAATCTGTTTATGATTCTTTTGGGAATGCTGATGGATGATACAAGCGGCGTGCTTCTTGCTACACCGATACTTCTCCCGATTGTAACTGAACTTGGAGTCAGCCCAATTCAATTTGCTGCGATAGTCGGCGTAAACCTCGGCATGGGCAATATTACTCCTCCGACGGCTCCGCTTCTTTACTTGGGCGGTAAAATTTCAGGTGCAGAAGTAAAGGAAATGCTGCCGCATACCATGAGACTTATCTTGTTTGCATGGCTGCCGACTCTGATAATTACTACTTATGTACCCGATTTGAGCCTGTTCCTGCCGAGACTGTTTGGTTACTGTTGATAGAACCGGCAGGATAACCGCATGCTGATTTGGAGTAAAGATCGAAATGAAAGTTCAGCAATCATTTTTACAGAAAGCAGAGTTCTTTTCCGTATATATTGAAACAATAAACGGGAAATATAATGCAGCCTGGTCAAGCCATTCTTATTATGAATTTATGCTGGACTTTTCCGGTGAATTTTGTGTGAGTCTCGGAGAAACTACATATTCACTGACAAAAGGTGATGTACTTGTTATCAAACCAAATCAGCCACATAGGGTAGAGCCAAAAGGACCGGAGGAATTTAAGCTGATATCCATTATTATGTCCGAAAAGTTTTCTGACTATTTACAGTATAGAGATATTAATTGGAATCCTCTCGTCCTTTTCGAAAAAAATCTCTTGATGCCGGTGCTTCATTTCCACGGGAAGCATCTTGAACGGTTAGAACAGATGATGTACATGCTGGTGGCGGAGAGCGAGAATAAGCAGAATTTTCAAGATGTTTTTATTGCTGATATTTCTGAACTGATAGTTCTTGAAATCGGACGATATTGCGGCAGTATTTATCCTGAGATAGTAAGAAATGCAGTATATGATGATGTTTTCAAAGATATCCCTTACATGCTGAAAAATATACTTGAATATATTAATTCAAATTATCAGAACAGTAGCTTAACATTATCCTCTATAGCCGAACGTTTCTGGGTAAATCCATCATACCTGAGCCGATACTTTAAAACATATATGGGGATTAATATTGTACAATACATAAGATCCATGCGTATTTTTTATGCAAAGTCTCTTCTTCAAAGCTCGGATAAAAGTATTGCAGAAGTTGCGGAAATGGTAGGGATCAAAAGTGCATCTCATTTTAGCAAAATTTTTGAGAATGAAGTAGGCGAATCTCCAAGTAAGTTCAGGAAAAACTATATTGACAGAAATCATAGCTGATTTTTTGGCTCTGTAATTGTGGATAAGATGATAAATTTGAGGTGGGTCTAAGATGTAAGACCCACCTCGTTTTCTGCTTTTTCTTCATCTGTCCGAAATTTTTTGAAAAAGTCATCGCATTACAAAAAATGCCTTACTCACAGTGCTTACTTACCTTCAGATTGTTCAGTTGTGTCGAAGTCTGTCCCCTCAAATAAGCCCGATGCTATAAGAGCGGTTCTTTGGCAGGATTCCTCTGGCTTAAATGGTGTTTATTATTGCGTGAACAAAGTGCGGATTTTGCAAAAATTCTTGTTTTCAGGGGCTTGACTTTTGCATTTTTCTGCTGTCCACTGTATTTGTCAGTCAAACTGACAAATACAGTGGAGGGAATGTAGCAGACGGCAAAAGACGCTCAAGACGCCATTCCTCCGCCGCGCGGGAGAAAGCTGCGGCAAAATACTTTTTCGGAGGTGCAACTTGAGCAGGCGGAAAAAGCTCACCAACAACAGCGGCATCCCGCAGCATGAGATCGAGAACATCGCCCGAATTCTGCTGCCGGATATCCTCGCCTTTTACGAGAGTGAGGAAGGGCGACGGGAATTTGCCGAATGGCAGGCGGCGCGGGACGGGGCAAAAACGGACAAGGACAGAAACGGCGATAACGTCGCCTGACGATAGATATAAGACAAATCCAATAAAACAGCATGGCAAAGGGGATGGCAGACCACCATCCCCTTTTGTGCGTTTGTTCAGTTTTCATAGGGCTTGTACTCCGTGACGGCGTTCAGGTATGCTTCGACGTCTCCGTTCAAAATAAGATCGGCATAAGCCAGCGGGTCGTTGTAGATGAGATAGTCCAGCTCTGACCGCTGGAAGCGGTTGTCCGCCACCTCGTTCTCCACGGCGGTGCAGTCGATGGAGATCATGCTGCCGTCCTGAAACCGCAGCTCCACACAGCCAGTGTCCATGTTGAATTCACAGCTTTTGATGGTTTTCATAATTGTCCTCCTTATCCTTTGCCAGCTTTGGTTTTCTCGGCCCTCTGGGCTTGGATCCGGGACGCTTTACCACGCCGTTTCTGAAATGCGTATCCTCGAACTTCTCGAAGAAAACAAATAATCCGAACCCATCTCCGATTAAGAAGATTTGGTTCGGATTATATTGGTTTGGTGCGGCAGATGGGACTTGAACCCATACGCTCGCGCACACGCCCCTCAAACGTGCCTGTCTGCCAATTCCAGCACTGCCGCGCACTTGTTCAGTATAAGGGCACAGGGCAAATTTGTCAATATCTTTTTCAAAATTTGTACATTCCTTTTCAGAGCGTTTTCTCGCCGAGCAAAACCCGAATCATTTCATCGCCCCGCGGGACAAAGATCCCCGTTGCCCGCGCGCTTTCTTCCGTGTAACGCACGCAATTCCCGACGATCTCATCCGTGCTGCGATACAGTGCAAACGGCACGGGGTCCCCCGTATGCGTGCGCAGAGCGAGCGGCGTCGGATGATCCGGCAGCACAAGCGCTGCATACGCTTCTCCGCTCTGCTGCAAGTAGCTCAGCACGGGACCGATGATCTTTTCATCGATCTGCTCGATGGAATACACCTTTTCCGAAACCTGGTTTTGGTGGCCGCACTCGTCCGGCGCTTCTACATGGATGTACACAAAATCCGATCCGGTCTCGAACGCTTCAATCGCTGCGCGGCCCTTCGCTGCAAAATCGGTATGATAGTTTCCCGTTGCGCCGGGAACATGCAATACGCGCATTCCGGCACAAATACCGATACCCTGAATCAAATCGACAGCCGAAATCACTGCGCCGCGCAGCCCGTATAGGGAAAGAAACGGCTTCAACGCAGGCTTGCGTCCCTCTCCCCAAAACCAGATCGCATTCGCGGGATTCTTCCCCTGACGGATCCGTTCCCGATTCACGGGATGGTCTTTCAGCGTTTCATACGCATAGCGCATCATCTCGCGTAGCAGCGCCGCATTTTGTCCCTCCGGCAAACGCCCCGCAGTCGTCTGGCCGGAAATATCGTGCGGGGGCGTCAATTCGGCCCCGGTCTTTCCGTGCTTCAGCACAAGGCATTGCCGGTACGAAATGCCCGGATACAGATGCAGCGTTTCACAGGAAAACTTTGCGTTAATATGCTCCACGAGCTGCCGCGATTCTTCCGAAGAAATCTCCCCGGCGCTGTAATCCTCCATAACGGCATTTTCAAGGCTGTCACCGGACAGCGTTACAAAATTGCAGCGATAGGTCACGTCGTCCAAGGCGAGATCAATGCCGATACTCGCGGCTTCAAGAGGCGACCGCCCCGTATAGTATGTACGCGGGTCATACCCGAACACGGACAGGTTAGCCGTATCGCTGCCGGGCTTCATGCCAAGCGGAACGTTTCGCACCAGCCCCATCCGTCCGCGGCTCGCCATGCGATCCATATTGGGATGCTCCGCTGCTTCGAGCGGCGTTTGGCCGCCAAGCGCTTCAACCGGCGTGTCGGCCATGCCGTCGCCGAGAAAAATGACATACTTCATTCGCTTTTCTCCCGAAAATACTGATACAGCTGACAGGTCATGCCGCCATTGCTGAGCTTTCTGCGTTTGTCCGCCCGCTTTCCGTAGACACGCTCAAACTCCGGAAACGCCGTAATGATGCTGACCGACCAATGCTTGAACGGTAAAAATGTATCCCGCATCTCACGATACAGTTCCGAAACCGCCTTGCGATCCATCAGCCGCTCTCCATACGGCGGATTGCACACGATCACGCCGCTAGACTGCGCATCGGCAGAAAACTCGGAAAGCGGACGCACCGCCCAATCGAGCATGACACCGGCTTTTTTCGCGTGTTTTTTGCACAGCTCGATGCAGTGCGGGTCGATGTCGCTGCCAAGAATTTGCAGTTTCGTTTTTCGAATACTGTCCCGCGCCTCTTCGCGCGCCTGCATCCAAACAGCGTTCTCGACAAAATGCCAATTCTCGGCTGCAAACGACCGCAGCAGTCCCGGCGCCCGGTTTTCCGCGATCATCGCAGCCTCGATCGGCATTGTGCCGGAGCCGCACATGGGGTCGATGAGCGGCTGATCCGCATGAAAGCGCGACAGCAGCACGACCGCAGCGCCCAATGTTTCCGACAGCGGGGCCGGGACGTTATAGGTGCGATAGCCGCGACGCGACAACCCGGCGCCGCAGCAGTCGAGTGCGAGCGTCACCTGGTCGCGCAGGATACCGACCTCGACAATGATCTCCGCGCCCGTCTCCGGGATCGTCGTGCAGCGATAACTCTCGCGTAGCTTTTCAACAACGGCTTTCTTCACGATGCTTTGGCAATCCGAAACGGAGAACAGGGTGCTTTTGGCCGACTTCCCATTGACATGGATATTGGAATCGGGTCTGAGGTACCGTTTCCAATCAACGCGTTTCGTTCCCTCAAACAATGCGTCAAAGCTCGTCGCCGGAAACTCCGCCGCGACCATCAGTACGCGCTCTGCCGTGCGCAGCCAAAGCAGCGCTCGTGCCATGGCGTCATAACCGCCTTCAAAGACGACGCGCGCATCCTCCGTCGCAACGACCTCGATCCCAAGCCGCCGAAGCTGGAAATTGACCGTGGATTCCAATCCCATTTTGCAGGTCGCTATAAACCTCATGGCTGTTCCTCCCGAAAAGGTTCAAACTTGGCAAGCGCGTTCTTCAGGCGGATCGGCGTGACCTTGTATGCCTGACAGAGCTCCTGCTGCGCAACGTTCTGTCCGTCTAGCTGCCGCCCGATGAGTTCGAGCGCAGCCGCAAAGGAGCTTTGCTGGTTCACGGAAATGCGGGGATACCGGCCCTCAAACTGCTCGAGATACCGTTTCAGCACCTGCATGGCGAATTTTGCGGCCTGCTCCTGTCCGTTCATCGTCAGGCGCTCGGCAAGAAACCGCAGGATATTTCCATACGATTCCGGCATATCATTGGGCAGAAGCATCACGCTGACGCTTCCCTGCACCCACTGCGATCCCAGATAGGCCATATACGGTTCTTTCGCATTCAGGCGTTTCAGCAGTCCCAACGTTTCCCGTTTGAGTCCGTCCGGCTGATCCGTTCGAAGCAGGAAACTCCGAAGTTCGTATTCCGCGCGGCGATCTCCCATGAGAAAGTAAAACGACAGGATCGCACGTTTGGTCTTCTCATCCTGCACGGTGAGCACCCAATTCAGCAGATCGCGAAAGCTCTGTTCCTGCTCCCACTTTTTCCGCAATTCCGGTTCGGGAAGCGAGAACAGGCGATTCACATGGTTTAGCCGGCGGAGCATCTCTGGCAGCGGGACCCGATAGGCCAACGACCAATACGCGGGTCTCGACTGCGCACCGTCCTGCGCATTCTTCAATGCGAGCAGATAGTAGTGTGCGACCGTATCCCGCGGGTCGATGCGCAGCAGCTTCCGATAGCATTTCTGCGCTTCCTCGTATGCTTCCATCTGCCGCGCGCAGTACCCCATTTGGTGCAGCACGTTCGTATCGTAGGGCGCGATCGCATACAACTGCGCCAGCGTATTCTTTGCCGCTTTCAAGCGTCCGAGCTCCAGCTGCAGCACAGTGATGCTGCTCAACGTCTCGGGCAGTTCTTCCCGCTCGGAATGCATCCCGTCGAGCAGGGCGAGCGCCTCCTCTTCCTTCCCTTCTGCGTGCAGCAGGAGGATCCGGTTGCACAGCGCGGCTCTGTTCTGCGGATCCTCAGCAAGAACGATATCTGTGGTCTCCTTCGCGCCCTTCCTGTCGCCTGCGCAATACTGCGCGACCGCAAGCAGATTCCATGCGCGCCAGGCGGCCGGCACCTCGTGCAAGTGCTCTTTGAGCAGCCCGACGGCGATCTCCGTCTCGCCCGCATCGAGCAGATGTTTTGCCCGGGTACAGATCGTCAACGTGTCAAAATCCTCGTCATCCGAAATGCCCGTTGCCTCCGCGAGCGCATCGTCGTCATCCAGCATGTCAAGAAAATCTTCGGCATCATAGGCATAGGTGCCGTCAGGATCAAGCCGCAAATACGTTTCCAGGCTCTCGGAGGCATAGTCGAACTCGTGCATGCCGAAATAATTGCACGCAATGCCGAAAAAGCATTCCGGCGCAGGTTCATACATGCTGATATATAACAGCAGCAGGCGGTTGCTCTCCTCGTATCGCTGCATCTGGTACAGCAGCTCCGCAACGGCAAGGCAGGAATCCACATTGGACGGATCGCTCTCATACGCCTGCCGATAGCGGCACAGCGCGGACAGCAGATCGTTTTTCTCCATCTGCTTTGCACCGCGCTTCATATAAAACGCCGTTTCCTGACGAAACGGGATGATTTTTCCGTTAGCTTTCTTCTCGGTCATGTTTCTCCACGCTCTGCGCCGCGTCCAGCAGAGCGGCCAGGCTTTGTCTGTCAAAGTGGTACGTCTTTCCGCAGAACTGGCAGCTGACGTCCGCACAGCCGTCCTGCTCGATCATTGATGTTAGCTCGCTCGCGCCCACGCTGATGAGCGCACGCTCGATCCGTTCCCGTGAACAGTCGCAGCGATACTCGGGCGCATACGTTTGAACGACCTTCGGCTCCATCCCTGCAAGGATCCCGTTCACGGCGTCCAGCAGTTCCTCGCCTTCATCCAGTTTTGCGCTGAGTTTTGCTATTTCCTCTGAACGCGCAGTGAGCGTCTCGATTACCGTTTCCTCGCAACCCGGCAGCGATTGGATCAGCATTCCTGCGGCCGAGCGCACTTCTCCGGTCTCGATCTCCAGCCGTACTCCCAGATACACGAGCGACGGCTGCTGCTCGCTTGCGGTAAAATACTCTGCAAAATCAACCGCGATCTCGCCGGAAACAAGGTTGCACACTCCGACATAAGGATCGCCGAAGCCGAGATCGCGAACAACGGTCAACTTGCCCGTGTGTCCGACATAGCCCGCAACATCGAGCTTGCCCGCTGCCGTCGGCGGCAGCTCCACCTCCGCGTCCTGCACGCAGCCCTTAACGAATCCTCCCGGCATGGCGGTGCAGACCATGGAGCCGGCATACCCATCGCCCTTGATGATTGTCGATACGCGGTCGTCCGCATTTTTCAGGCGCGATCCCATCATGGAAGTCATCATGAGCTGCCTGCCAAGCGCAGCGGTCGCAACGCGAGACGTATTGTGCAGTTCGCGCATCCGCCGCACCATTTGCAGGCCGTCGATCGCGCACACCTGCACCTGTTCATCCGCGCACAGCATATGATAAATCTTGTCTTTCATTCCTCGTTCCTCCTTGCGGCAAATTGGATGCGCTCGCTTGTCTCGGCGGGCGCCGCGTCCGTAAGCGCTTCCGTGATCGAAAGCAGGGAAAAGCCGCTGCGCTCCAGCAGCGCCGCTAATTCCTCCGTCCGATGCGCACGCTGGATATGTCGCTCGTCAAAGCGCCGATACCGTCCCCGGCCGTCCGGCACAAAAAAGTGCAGCCGCATCTCCAAAAGCCTGGATGCGGGGTCGTACATGTTTTCCCAAAGATAGGTGCATTCTGCACGGTCCTCGCCCATCGTATTGCAGCCGAGCACATGCTCAAGCTTATACGCACTCGAAACATCGAACAGTAGCAGACCGCCTGGATGCAGCGCCGCATGCGCCGATCGAAAAAAACTGTTCACCGCACGCTCGTCCGTCAGATAGTTCACGCCGTCACAGCAGCAGACGACCGCATCCGCTCTGCGGTGTACCGCGATCGAGCGCATATCCATATGCACAAACGGGATCCGCAGTCCTGCCCGCATCGCTTTTTCGGAAGCGAAGCGCAGCATATCCTCGGAGCAGTCCAGTCCGGTGAGATCCATGCCTCGCTCTGCAAGTCGGACGGTGATCGCTCCCGTTCCACAGGCACAGTCGATTACACGGATCCGATCGTCATGGACAACATCGCCATACCGTTCGATCAGGCGCACAAGCGAATCCGTCCAACGGTCATAATCAACGTCCTGCATGAGCGTATCATACAGCGCCGCCATGCCGGTATAGCAGCCGCTCTCCATCCATCCGTTCTCCTTCCCGCACAAATAGATAATAGTATATTTTACACCCAAATGCCATTCTGCGCAATTCCCAAGCATAGCTTTCCTTGAGCGGTTTTCAAATTGCGCTTCCACTGCGCGGCGCACGTTCGGTGTGCAAGTATACAATTGACAAACGGAGCGGAATTTAGTAAAATTTAAATAAATAAATTGGTGTACTTTATACACTCAGGAGAAGTCAGTTATGAAACAGTATCGCGTTGCCGTTGTCGGCGCCACCGGAATGGTCGGCCGGAAGTTCCTTCAAGTGCTCGAGGAGCGCAAACTTCCCGTCTCGGAGTATTTCCTCTTTGCTTCCGCAAGAAGCGCGGGTAAACAGCTCCCCTTCATGGGCAAAACCTACACCGTCCGCGAGCTGACCGACGATGCCTTTCAAGATCTCGGCATCGATATCGCGCTTTTCTCTGCGGGCGGAGAAACCTCGCGGCATTTTGCGCCCATCGTGGCTGCGTCCGGCGCTGTCGTGATCGATAATTCCAGCTGCTGGCGAATGGATCCCGACGTGCCGCTCGTTGTTCCGGAAGTCAACCCGGACGCCATCCCCGGCTATAAGAACAAGGGGATCATCGCGAACCCGAACTGTTCGACCATTCAGGCGATGGTCGTTCTGAAGCCTCTTGCCGACGCTTACGGTCTGAAGCGGGTCGTATATTCAACCTATCAGGCGGTATCCGGCGCGGGGCAAAAGGGCTACATGGATCTCGTCAACGGTCTGAAAGGCGAAGCGCCGCAAAAATTCCCACACCCCATCGCGGGCAACTGCCTGCCGCACATCGACGTTTTCCTCGACACGGGGTATACGAAAGAAGAGCAGAAAATGATCGACGAAACGAGAAAGATCCTTTCACTGCCCGAACTGCGCGTGACGGCGACCACCGTGCGCGTACCGGTCTACCACGGTCACAGCGAGAGCATCAATGTGGAGTTTGCGCGGCCCTTCGAGCTTGACGAGCTGCGTGCCGTGCTTGAAAAAGCGCCGGGGCTCATCGTGCGTGACGATCCGAAACATAACGTTTACCCCATGGCTATTGAAGCAGCCGACACGGATCCCGTGTATGTGGGCAGGATCCGCCGCGACTTTTCCGTGGACAGCGGCGTAAATCTCTGGTGCGTTGCGGACAATATCCGCAAGGGCGCTGCGACCAACGCAGTACAGATTGCTGAGGAACTGATTCGACAGTGGGAGGCGTAAACGTATGTCTATTTTTCAAGGCTCTGCCGTCGCGATCGTTACCCCTTTCCGTGACGGCGCTATCGATTTCACCGCGTTCACGCGGCTGATCGAACTGCAAATTGCAAGCGGTACCGACGCCATCGTCGTCTGCGGGACGACGGGCGAGTCCGCGACCATGACCGTTGACGAACGGCTGAGTGTGATCCAGTTCGTCGTTGAACGGGTCAACGGCCGTGTTCCCGTGATCGCCGGAACCGGCGGAAACTGCACCGAAACGGTAATCGAGAGCAGCCGCTCTGCAGAAGCGATCGGCGTAGACGGTCTTCTCATCGTTACCCCGTACTACAACAAAACCACGCAGGCGGGTCTTGTCGCGCACTACAATGCCGTTGCCGACAGCGTTGATCTGCCGATCATCGTCTACAACGTGCCTTCGCGCACGGGGCTCAATGTGCTGCCCGCCACGATGGCGGAGCTGATGCGGCACGAGAATATCGTCGGCGTCAAAGAAGCGAGCGGCAACATCGAGCAGATCGTCAACCTGGCTGCGCTCTGTCCCGACTGTGATATTTACGCCGGAAACGACGATCACGTTCTGCCCGTGCTCAGCATCGGCGGCAAGGGCGTCATTTCCACGATCGCGAACGTCATGCCGGAGGCCATGCACGGTCTCTGCGAAGCTTTCTTCAAGGGCGATTTGGCGCTTGCGCGTGAGATCCAAATCCAGATGATCCCCCTGTGGAAAGCCGCGTTCTGCGAAGTCAACCCTATCCCCGTCAAGGCGATGATGGGACTTATGAAGCTGTGCAGCCCCGATGTGCGCCTGCCGCTCGTCCCGCTGTCCGAGTCGAATCTGCGTCTCGTGACGGAAACGCTGCGCGCCTATGAGCTGATCTGAGGGCGACGGTCATGATTCGGATTCTGATCAACGGGATCTGCGGCCAAATGGGTCATGCCATCTACAATGCCGCCGCAGAATCCGACGAGTTTTCCATCGCGGCAGGTGTTGACTGCGCGCCCGGCGCCGGGTTTGATTGCCCCGTTTACGCGCGTTTTGAGGATGTTCGGGAGGCGTTCGACGTCATCATCGACTTTTCTGTCCCCGCTGCACTTGAAAACGAATTACAGTATGTTCGTGCGCGCAAGATCCCTCTCGTTATCGGCACCACCGGCTTGACCGACCGGCTGCTGCGGCAGATAAAGAGTACCGCAGAGCTCGCGCCGGTCTTCCAGACCGGCAACATGTCTCTCGGCGTAAACCTTCAAATGTCGCTCGTCCGGCGCGCTGCCGCGACCCTTGGTTCTGCGTTTGACGTTGAGATCGTCGAACGCCACCATCGCAAAAAGGTGGATGCGCCGAGCGGTACCGCGCTCATGCTTGCGGACAGCATTGCTTCGGAACTGCCCGATGAACTTGAATATGTCTACGGCCGCCATGAAAAAAACAAGCGCCGCACGGATCATGAGATCGGATTTCACTCCGTGCGCGGCGGAACCATCGTCGGGGAACACGAGGTATCCTTTATCGGGAAAGACGAAGTCGTTGAGATCACACACCGCGCCTACAGCAAACGCGTGTTTGCAGAGGGTGCGCTGCGCGCAGCCAAGTACCTGATGGGAAAGGCGCCGGGGCTCTACAACATGCAGAACATCGTCACCGAGCACGACATCGTCTCGCACATTTCCTCGCTGGACGGCCAATCCGTCGTTTTCGTTTCGGTTGAAAATGCCCGTGCCTCTTTCGCTTCTGATGTTTTGTCCTGCGTGGCCGCGCACGGCGTATTTATTGACATGATCTCCTATGCCGCTCCGTTTGGCACAACATCGTCTATCGGCTTCTCCATGCCGGAAAGCAGTCTGTCCGATGCGCTGAACGCATTGCGCGAGTTCTCCGGTGCGCCGACGATCCACACGGAAAACAACATGACCAAGATCACGATCGAGGGCAGCGGCATGGCGCTTCGGCACGGCATCGCCGCAAAGCTCCTCTCACTGCTCAATGCAGCGGATATTTCGGTAAGTCTCATCACCACGAGTGAGACAAAGATCGAGCTTTGCGTCGCGCACAAACATGCGCTCGCTGCGGTTTCTGCGATCGAAGGAAACTTCCTATCAGAGGTATAACGGGTTTCTACGCCAATAGAACCGGAAGCAGATGGATTCTGTGTTCCGGTTCTTTGTGTTTTGGGATAATACGCATCCCTGTCGGCGCTTTGCGACGCGTTTTGGTTATTCCTCCGCGACCCAGGCGTTCGGCGGCATCGTGGTTTTCGTGTCGGCCCCGCTGCAAATGCTCTCGACCGCATCCGCGATCCCGGCCGCAAGATACGGTATGGCTGCAAACGCCTGCTCCAGCGTGTTTGCGTTATGGCCGACCTCGACAAGCAAACAGTGCGGCGCAATATGCTGATTGTATCGTCCCGTCTTAACGCGTACATTTCGCGTCAGGCGCGGGTCGATGGTATTCAGGTACGCTGTGATCTGCTCCGCAAGGGCATGATTGCTCTCAAAATCCGGCATTTCGTCAAATCCGGTCCCCATCGCGCCCTCCCCCGTCCCGACGACAAACATCATACGCGCGACCTGCTTTCCGTCAATCGTTACAAAATCTGTACTCTCGGAAACGTTATTACCGTAAGCGTCGCGGTGCAGATCAATGTACAAGATCAGAGACGGATACTCATCGCGATACTTCCGCATGGTCTGCTCCGATCGACTATAAGAGGAGGACAGCTTTGGCGGTTCATGGTTTGTTGTATCGTGCAGCACACAGATACCATAGCGCTTGCGCAATTCTTCCGCGAGCCGTTCGCCGACGGCTACGACGTTTTTTCCATTATCCTTCGTTCGCCAGCTTCCGCTCGGCGTATAGGGATTGTTCTCTGTCGGAAAATACGCCTCCGTTGCATGCGTGTGATAGATCAGCACGAGCGGTTCATTCTCAGGCGTAGGCGTGGGGCGCGGACTTTGACTTTGCGGCGGAGCTTGCGTTTCCGTTGGCCGTACCTTCACCGAAAACGCGGGATCTGCGGGGCGGGTCATTGCCGCAGCCGCACTCTCCTGCGGTGTTTGCGTTTGTGCCGCAAGCGAGACGAATCCCGGAAGCGACATCGCCAGCAGGCCTATATTGGTCCGCGGCCATGCGAGCGCCGCCATGCCAAGGACGCAAAGCAATGCACAGACTGCGAGCGTCAATGCCGCGCGCTGCGTTTCCGACAGGAACGATTTTGCCATATTCAAGCGGCGCTGGGGCGTGCGCGTCCTCTTGCGCTTCAAAGCGTCCCCCTCCTCTCGGCTTTCTCTTCAGCGGTACAAGGCCCGCAATAGCCCGTACATCTCGCCATGCAGCGCCCGGTTGATCGATCTTGAAAGCAGTCCCGCCGCACGGCGAAGCAGCGTGTCGATCTCCTTTGGCGTAACGATCAGTGCGCCGTAGCGCTCCTTTGCTGTCTGTTCGATCGCGCTCTCCAATGCCGTCGTATCTCCTGGAGCCGTCTTCTTTGCAAACGCCGCGACCGTGTCAGAGACGATCGCAGCCACGTGTGCAACAAGCGGAATGCCCAAAGCGATCACCGGTATTCCAAGCGTTTCATGCGTCAATCCTTCTCTATGGTTTCCAATGCCCGATCCCGGCTGAATGCCGCTGTCATTCAGCTGGATGGAGCTTCCGATCCGCTCTGCCCGTCTGGCCGCCAGCGTATCAATGCAAAGCAGCGCTGCCGGCTGAATCGCGTGCACAATGCTCGCGATGCTCTGCACCGTCTCTATGCCCGTTGTTCCGAGTACGCCGGGACAGAAAACTGCGGTCTGCCGTGTTCCGGCGCCTGCTAACCCGGAGATTTCTTGTCCGATACATCGTGTGATGAACACTCTGGCCGCTGTTTCCGGGCCGAGGCCGTCCGGCGTTACGCCGCGATTGCCAAGTCCCACAACGAGGACCGGCCCATCCGGGAGCATCGCGGCAAGCGATTCCGTAAGCGCCGCTTCCGTATCTGCTTCATCTTGTTCAAGACCATACAGCAGCGCTTCCGTTTCCAGTGTGACGTACAAGCCGCGTGGCTTATCAAGCTGCTCCGCCGCCTCTTCTGTTTCGATTGCAATTGTCGTGACCGTACAGCGGCCCGCTCGTTCGCTATGTTCCGATACGCCCGGAAGATCCGGGTGCAGTTCGCGCGCCTCACGAATCAAATCTGTCCGTATTCCCATCTTACGGCACCTCCGAAAAAGGATCGTGAGAATACCCCACGATCCCAGTATGCGCAGATTCTGCCGCTTCGATCAGAGCATAATGCAGATCAGGCCGCTGCATCCTTCATTGACGATCCGTTGTAGCGTGTGCTGCAACTTCTGCTGGACCGCATCCGGCATTCTGTCGATCTTGCCTGCCATGCCCTCGCGAACGAGGTCGTACAGAGATTTGCCGAAAATATTCGTTTCCCAGATCGCGGACGGATCGTTTTCAAATGTCTCCATCAACGACTGCACGAGCGCTTCCGACTGCTGCTCGCTGCCGACGATGGGATTGACTTCACTATCAATGTCCACGCGGATCACATGCAGCCCCGCCGCATGCGCGCGCAGCTTCACGCCGAAACGCCCGCCCTGTTGGATCAGCTCCGGTTCGTCCAGCTCCATCTGCTCAAGTGCGGGCGGCACCACGCCGTAGCCCGTTTGCTGCGCCTGTTCGAGCGCATTTGCAATGCGATCGTATTCGTTCTTAGCACGTACGAACTCCTTCATGGCCGACATCAGCTCAAAGTCGTCGTGAATGTCGCAGCCGCACTCCTCGCCCAGAATATCATAGAAGAGGCCCTCCTCCGGTTGCAGGCTCAACCGTACGACGCCGCTTCCCAGCTCGATCTCCTCGACGCGCGCTGGCAGGAACTGCTCGATATTCTGGAGCTGATTCAGCAGATACCCGTAATCGCGCATATGCTGCAGATCTCCCATAACGGAGGTAACGGGCAGCAGCACACGCTGCAAAAGCCAATGCTCCTTCGGAAGCGCCCGCATAAACGCCGGTATACGCAGCTCAACAAGCTGCAGCGGGAACTCCAGCAGCACCTGTTCCAGCAGCTCGGACGCCTGGCCTGCGGTCATCATCATGACGTTCATGCATACCGCCGTTACGCCATATGTCTGTTCCAGCTCCCTTCGCAGCGATTGCGCCGCATCGCCATCCGGCTCGATGCTGTTGATAACAACGACAAAGGGCTTCCCCGTCTGCTTCATTTCCGCGATGACCCGGCTTTCCGCATCCGGGTACGCCTCACGCTCTAACTCCGTGATGCTGCCGTCCGTCGTCATTACGATCCCGATCGTCGAGTGTTCGGTCATGACCTTTCGCGTTCCGATCTCCGCTGCATCCTCAAACGGAATGTCCTCGTCGAACCATGGCGTGCGCACCATACGCGGCGCGTCGTTCTCCAAATGCCCGATCGCTCCCTGTACCATATACCCCACGCAATCCACAAGCCGCACGCTGCAATACTGATTCTCTGAAAACTCGATCCGCACAGCCTCGTTCGGTACGAACCTCGGCTGTGTTGTCATGATCGTCTTGCCTGCCCCGCTCTGCGGAAGTTCATCGACTACACGCGTCCGCACATGCGCATTTCCGATCTGCGGCAGCACAAAAAGCTCCATAAAGCGTTTGATAAACGTCGACTTTCCCGTCCGAACCGGGCCGACGACCCCAATATAGATATCGCCCTGCGTTCGCATGGCAATGTCCCGATATAACTCCGTTCTGTCCATGGCGCGCCTCCCCTTTTCTCTGTTTCGATCGATACCAGTATATGTGGGTTGTACGCGCGGATAGACTATCTGCTTTGGACAGACAAAAAAGTCGCCGGTCGGGTCTTCCCAGCCGGCGAACATCTGCGGCTTTCTGATTCAGTTAACGATCCGTTTTTCGCCCCCGTGGATCAAGCGGCAGATATTCTCCTTATGCCGCACATATACAAGCAGCACAATCATGGCCGCAAGCAGCACAAGCGCCAAGTCCGAGAATCGAAAGATCAGCACAGAAACAAAGAATACCGCCGTACCGATAAGCGAACAGAGCGAGATCTTTCTGCTGAACAAAAACGTGATCACCGCCGCTGCGGTCGTGATCGCAGCACCGAGCGGAAACGTCATCCATGCGATGCCGAGAGAAGACGCCACGCCCTTTCCGCCACGAAACCCGGCAAACACCGGCCAGCAGTGTCCGACGATCACAAATAGTCCCGCGATGTATCCGCCGAGCGTCCCCATGATCAGACGGCCGAGAAGAACGCCCGCGATCGCCTTTGCACAATCACCGATAAAGGTCACGATCCCAGGCTTCATCCCGAATACACGGATCATATTGGTCGTTCCGGCGTTGCCGCTGCCATGCTCACGCACATCATCGTGAAAGGCGCGTTTGCTGATGAGGATTGCCGTTTGGAAGTTGCCCAGAACGTATCCCGCCGCGGCCGCCGCAAGGGCAAGCAACGGATTCCAAGCATAGCCCAATACCATGTCGCTTAGTCTTCCTCCTTCTTTCTGTTCCGGAAGAGCAGCCGGATCGGCGTCCCCTCCAGCCCAAAGGATTTCCGAAAATAGTTTTCCAGATACCTTTCATAAGAAAAATGGACAAGGTTCGCGTCATTGACAAAAATCACGAAGGTCGGCGGCTGGACGGATGCCTGCGTCGCATAATACAGCTTGAGCCGCCGTCCCTTGTCCGACGGCGGTTCCGCCATCAGGATCGCCTCGTTCAAAATGTCGTTGAGCGTTCCGGTCGGAATACGGCGGCAGCTTTGCGCATATACCTCGTCGGCGAGGCTCAGGATCTTGTTGATACGCTGACCCGTGAGCGCAGAGGTAAACAGCATCGGTACATAACTCATAAACGCAAGATCGACCGCAAGATCCTTCTTGAACTTGTTCATCGTGTGGGTATCCTTTTCAATGAGATCCCACTTGTTGACGATCAAGACGGACGGCTTCCCCTCCTCGTGCGCATAGCCCGCGATGCGGACGTCCTGTTCCGAGAGCCCCTGGCTCGCATCGCACACGATGAGCACCACGTCGGCGCGCCGCACGGCCGCGAGCGAACGTATAACGCTGTACCGCTCGATGCTCTCGTCTTCAATGCTGCGCTTTCTGCGAATGCCCGCGGTGTCGACCAGCGTATACAGCTTGCCGTCGTGGGAAAAATTCGTGTCAATGGAATCGCGCGTCGTTCCCGGCACATCGGAGACAATGGAACGCTCTTCGCCGAGCAATGCATTGACGATGCTGGACTTTCCGACGTTGGGCTTGCCCGCAAGCGCGATATTGATCCGTTTTTCCTGCTCTGCTTCGGAGGCTTTTGGAAAATCCTTCACGATCTCGTCCAGCAGATCGCCGAGTCCCAGTCCCTGCGACGCAGAGATCGTGATGGGTTCTCCGAGCCCAAGAGCATAAAACTCATACATCGCCTCCTCGAACTTCGGCGCATCCACCTTGTTTACGCCGAGCACGACCGGCTTGTTGGAATGCCGCAGCATGGCCGCAACCTCCTCATCCGCGCTCGTCATGCCGTCGCGCCCGTCTACGAGGAACAGGATCACGTCCGCGGTTTCAATGGCAAGCTCCGCCTGCCGCCGCATCTGGATCGCAATCTGATCATCGCTTGCCGGTTCGATGCCGCCGGTATCGACGAGCGTAAAGGCATAGTCGAGCCACTCCGCGTCGCCATAAATACGGTCGCGCGTAACGCCCGGCGTATCCTCGACAATGGAGACCCGCCGGCCGATCAAGCGATTGAACAGGGTCGATTTTCCGGTATTGGGACGGCCAACGATGGCTACAAGCGGTTTTGTCATGTCATTTTTCTCCAAACAATGTATTGATAAGGTCTTCGCCGCCGGATACGGGGATGACCCGCACGCCAAGCATTTCGCACAGCGCGTCCAGCGTCATATCGTCTAAAAAGACGTCTTCCTTTTCCCGCAGCATGTTCTTCGGAAGCAACAGCGTCTCCGTCTTGAGCTTGCCCTTGAGCTGTCCGACAAGATCCTGTCCGGTCACAAGCCCCGCGACATTGACATTGCCGCCGAAAAACTCATTCCTAATGGGGAACAGTTCCAATTCTATTCCGTAGGGTCGAAGCTTTTCGCACAGCGGTTCGAAGAACCCTGCGCTGCCCGTGCCGCCCGCCATGGAAACATGCCGTACGGTTTTGAGAGGCTTGCGTCCTTCGAGCGCATAGAGAAATTCCTCTTCATACAGCCGCAGCATGCCGACGCCGTTTTCGATCTGGCTGAAATCCTCATAATGGGCGTAAGGCGGCAGCTCCATTCCCGCTTTCAGGTACCACTCGTCGGACAAAAAAGCAAACGAGGTTCCGAGCTCTTCACGGCAGGCGGACTGGAAACACTCCATAAAAGTGACCATATCCCGCGCCTCCTGTTCGGTGCAGGGTCGAAGCGGATACAGCCCGTCGCGAAAGCGCGTCAGGCCGACGGGCACGATCGCCACGGACTGTGCCGCGGGATAGAGCGCGCGCAGGTCGCTGAGCGTTTTCTCCAGCACCTTTGCGTCATTCAGACCAGGACAGAGCACGATTTGCGTGTGGAATTTCAGCCCGTTCTCCTTGAGCTTTTGCAGGCGCTCAAGAATGCGCCCCGCGGTACGGTTGCCCATTAGTTTCACGCGCACCTCCGGATCCGTCGCGTGGACCGAAACATAAAGCGGGCTGACTCTGCGTTTGAGAATACGTTCGAACTCGGCGTCGGAGGCATTGGTCAGCGTCACATAGTTCCCCATAATGAAGGACAATCGCCAGTCGTCATCCTTAACGGACAGCGAAGGCCGCAGCCCTTTCGGCATTTGATCGACAAAGCAGAAAACGCACCGATTGCTGCAGGATCGCATATCGCTCATGAGCGTGGTTTGAAAATTCAACCCAAGCGGCTCGATCTCTTCTTTTCGGATATGCACGGATCGCACATCGCCCACGTTATCCTCGATGGTCAACGTGAGCCGGGCGTTAGCGGTCAAATACTCATAATCGACAAGATCGAATACCGGTTCCCCGTTGATCGCGCAAAGTATCTCCCCCGAGAGCACGCCTGCGCGAGCAGCCGGAGAATGGGCATCCACGGATTCGATCCGCTGTCTTGAACGGGACATTTTTTCCATGTTACCAGTATAGCATCAATTGTAAAAAAAACACAAGGCTTGCCGCCGCAGAAAGCCCAAATTCACCGCGGCATTCCGTCCATGCAGTTCATGAAGAAAGCTTCATGTCCGCTTCGCGCAGCAAGCTGTCGAAAATCAAGAAAACGCATTGACGGTCTTCGCACGGTTTGATAAAGTATAGTTACATGGAATCCTATAAATTTCGATCAGTTTTGCAGAAAGGATCAGTTCTATGGGTAAAATGATTCTGAGCCCCGAACAGCAGTCCATTTTGGACGGCGCGCGGGGCGAAACCATCGCCAAAGTCATGAAAACTCTCGTGATGTACGGCGAGACGTTCGGCGCGGAAAAGATGGTTCCCGTCACCAGTGAATACGGCCACCTGGTGACCAGCTTTGGTCTCGGCGTTATGAAGCCCGTTTATGCGCTGATGGATCAGCTCATCGAGGCCGGCGCGCTTTCCAAGCAGCAGTTCTCCGTGGACCCGCGCCCGCTCGATCCGAACGTGCCGAGCAATCTTTTGCAGGATCTTGTGTTCAAATTCATGTACAGCAAGCAGACCTCCTATGAAGCGCAGCTTCAAAAACTCGGTCTCGTCAAGGAGAACGCTTTCACCTGTGCCTGTTATCTTGACGAGGTCGGCAATCGTCCCAAGAAGGGCGACGTTCTGAGCTGGGCGGAAAGCAGTGCCGTGGTCTATGCCAACAGTGTTTTGGGCGCGCGCTGCAACCGCAACTCCGGCATTCTGGAGCTGTTCGGCAGCATCGTCGGTTATGTGCCGTACTTTGGTCTTCTGACAGACGAGGGCCGCAAAGCGACCTGGATTGTCGAGGTCAAGACGACCGAAAAACCGGAAGCGCAGATCCTTGGCAGCGCCATCGGCATGAAGGTCATGGAGGACGTCCCCTATGTCAAAGGGCTCACGCAGTTCATCGGAAACGAACTGACCGGCGACACCATCGCCTACCTGAAGGATTTCGGCGCGGCGACCGCGAGCAACGGCGCTGTCGGCCTGTACCACATCGAAGGCCTGACCCCGGAAGCGGTCGAGCAGGGTGAATCGCTCATCACAGAGGGTGCAAAGACCTATGTGATCGACGATGCGGAGCTTGCACGGGTTAAAGCAAACTATCCCTGCATTTGGAAGGACGTCAATGCCGAGCCGAAGCTCTGCTTTGTCGGCTGTCCGCATCTGACGCTTCAGCAGCTCATCGACTGGACGCACGACCTCGACGCTGCGCTCAAGGCTGCGGGCAACACCAAGGTACAGATCCCGACCGTTTTCACGACCGCCCCTGCCGTTAAGGAAGCGTTTGAAAAGCTGCCCGAGGCAAAGCGTCTCGCCGAAATGGGCGTTGTCCTTTCCTATATCTGTCCGCTCATGTACATGAACAACCCGCTCTGCGGTAAGATGCCGGTCATTACAAATTCCAACAAACTCCGCACCTATACCTCCAGCAGGTATTACACAAGCGCTGAGATCCTCGACCGTATTTCGAAGGGGGGCAAATAAGTATGATGCAGTTCAAAGGGCGTCCCGTGGTACCCGGCAAGGCAAAAGCGGAAGCGCTCGTTTCGCACGGCGGTTTTAACACGCTCGCAAGTTTTCAGAAGTGCTTGATGTTCGGCGACAAGAAAGCGACCTGCTCCGATCAGAATAATCCGGATCTCTACGGAAAGCCCATGTTCAACACGGCGCTTTGCCTTCCGCAGACCATCGGCTCTACGACAGGCGGCATGGTGCTCTTCTGCGCCGCAGCGCTTGGCAAGCAGCCTGCCTGCATGCTTTTTGCAAAGCCCATCGATTCTCTCGCCGCGGCGGGCGCGGTTCTTTCAGACGTTTGGACGGATGTTTCCATGCCGGTCGTTGACGGACTCGGCGACGCGTTTCTCGAATATGTCAAGACGGGGATGACGATCACCGTTGACGAGGATGGAACGGTAACGGTCGAATGAGCACGATCAGCAGCGAGCAGATCGCCCGCATCAATGAGCTCGCGAAAAAATCACGCACCGAGGAGGGGCTTACATCGGAGGAACGACAGGAACAGGCCGAATTGCGCAATGCGTACATTGCCGCTTTCCGCACTTCGCTGAAAAGCCAGCTCGATAACACGGTCGTTATTGAGCCCGACGGCACCCGCCATAAACTCAAGCAGGAATCGTCCTTCAGGGCAAACTGAGCTGTTCTCGATCAAAAAACATCATGGCATCCCACAGGATCGGCTTGCGGGATGCCAGTTTTTTCTGTGCGATGCACCCAGTCTTGTCTTATTTTTTCATGGAAGTATCCGGCTTCCGCTCTTCGCCAAAGAAGAAAACGGCCACCGTGCCCGGACCGCAATGCGATGCAATGATCGTACCGATGTCGCAGATGCGGATATCGCCTTTGATATGCGGAAAGTGTTCCTTTACCGCAATTTTGGTCTCCTCTGCCTCTTCTGGGCAGTTAGAATGGCAGATAAAACACTTTTCATCATACTCCGCACCTCGATCGGCATAGCGTTCCATGGTGCGGATCGTTTCGCGAATCGCATTCTTCTTGCCGCGGACCTTATCATAGGCAATGATCCTGCCACCGTCGTCCAAGCGCATGATCGGACAGATATTCAATACGGAACCGATCGTCGCCGCTGCGCCGGACATGCGTCCGCTCTGCCGATAATAGCGGAGGTCAAAGGAATAAAACTGATGGTGAACCCGTTTGCGTTTCTCCATCACCCACGCCGCGACCTCATCGATCGTACGCCCTTCATCGCGCAGGTCTGCCGCGCCATCGACCAGCAGGCCGTACCCGGAAGAACTGCACAGCGAGTCGATCACAACGAGCTTCTGCTCCGGATACTTCTCGCGCAGCTGCTCGGCTGCCTGAAACGCATTTGCAACAGAATTTGTCATGCCGGAGCCAAAAGCGATATGCAGTACATCGCCGCCCTTTTGCAGGAGGTTGTCGAAAAACGCAAGATACTGAAACACGTTCAGCTGCGACGTTCTTGGGATCTTTCCTTCTTTGAGAAAGGCATAGAACTGCGGGCGCGCTTTGGGGTCGCGCCCCATATCATCCTGATACTCTACCCCGTCTACCGTATAAGAATAAAACAGCACGGGAATGTTTCGCTCTTCCGTATAGGAATACGGAAGATCAATGGTCGATTCGCAAGAAAGTGTAAACGCCATCACACTATGCTCCTTCTGTTGTTGTGTGGAAAGGACGCCCCGTGTTTACCACGGGACGTCCTTTGTATCCTATTCTGCGTAGGTGGGATCAATACATGCCGCCCATATCCGGCGCTGCGGGCGCTGCTGCCGGCGGAGTCGGAATATCTGCGACGAGGCTCTCGGTCGTGAGGATCATTGCCGCAACGGAAGCTGCATTTTGCAGTGCGCTTCTCGTGACCTTCTTCGGATCGAGAATGCCGTACTCCTCCATCATGCCATACTCGGCGGTCGCCGCATTGTAGCCGTAACCGGGCTTGTTGGCGCGCTTGATGTTCTCGACGATGACGGAGCCTTCGACACCGGCGTTGATTGCGATCTGGCGGACAGGCTCTTCCAGTGCACGCACAACGATCTGGATACCGGTCTTCTTGTCGCCGGTTGCCGTGTCTTCGAGCTTCTTAACGCGGTCGATCACGTTCAGCAACGCTACGCCGCCACCGGGGACGATGCCCTCCTCGACTGCCGCACGGGTCGCGTTCAGAGCATCCTCAATGCGCAGCTTGAACTCCTTCATCTCGATCTCGGTGGCTGCGCCGACGGAGATAACCGCTACGCCGCCTGCAAGCTTTGCAAGCCGCTCCTGGAGCTTCTCGCGATCGTAATCGGAGGTCGTGTCCTCCATCTGCGCCTTGATCGAGTTGATGCGCGCCTTGACCTCGTTCTGGTCGCCCGCGCCTTCGACGATGACGGTGTTCTCCTTGTCAACCTTGACCTGGCGTGCGCGACCGAGCTGCGCAAGCGTGGTCTCCTTGAGCTCAAGGCCAAGCTCGTCGGAGATGACCTGACCGCCGGTCAGAATCGCGATGTCCTGCAGCATTGCCTTCCTGCGGTCGCCAAAGCCGGGCGCCTTGACCGCAACGCAGGTGAACGTTCCGCGGAGCTTGTTCACGATCAGAGTCGCGAGCGCTTCGCCTTCCACATCCTCGGCGATGATGAGGAGCTTCTTGCCCTGCTGCGCGATCTGCTCGAGCACTGGCAGGATCTCCTGAATGTTGCTGATCTTCTTATCTGTAATGAGGATCAGGGGATTGTCGAGAACCGCTTCCATCTTGTCGGTATCGGTCGCCATATAAGCGGAGCAATATCCGCGGTCGAACTGCATACCCTCGACAACGTTCAGATCCGTCTTCATGGTCTTGGACTCTTCAACGGTGATAACGCCGTCGTTGCCGACCTTCTCCATTGCATCGGAAATAAGCTGTCCGATCTTCTCGTCGCCTGCGGAGACCGCCGCGACCTGTGCAATCGCCTGCTTGCCGGAAACCGGCTTTGCAAGCTCTTTCAAGCCTTCAACCGCTTCTTCAACGGCTGCTTCGATGCCGCGACGCAGAACCATGGGGTTTGCACCCGCAGCAACGTTCTTCATGCCCTCGCGCACGATCGCCTGCGCAAGCAGCGTCGCGGTGGTGGTGCCGTCGCCGGCAATGTCGTTCGTCTTCGTAGCGACTTCTTTGACGAGCTGTGCGCCCATGTTCTCAAAAGCGTCCTCCAGCTCGATCTCCTTAGCGATCGTCACGCCGTCGTTGGTGATGAGCGGCGCACCGAATTTCTTATCGAGCACGACGTTGCGACCCTTCGGCCCCAGCGTGATCTTAACGGTATTTGCAAGCTGATTCAGACCAGCTTCAAGCGATCTTCTGGCTTCTTCGCCATACTGCAACTGCTTTGCCATAGTTGTTATCCTCCTAAAATCGACTCAAAAATCAATTATTCCACAACGGCGAGAATATCGTTCTGCCGCACGATGATGTATTCCGTGCCGTCCAGCTTGACTTCGGTGCCGGCATACTTGGAATACACGACCTTGTCGCCGACATGCACATACATGGTGACCTCTTTGCCGTCCACCACGCCACCGGGTCCGACTGCCAGAACTTCCGCCATCTGCGGCTTTTCCTTTGCGGTGGGCGCCAAAACGATGCCGCCCTTGGTGACTTCTTCAGTCTCCAGGCTCTTGATGACAACACGATCAGCCAATGGTTTGAGTTTCATATGGATACGCCTCCTATAGTACTTAGTATACCTGCTAAAGATTTGTTAGCACTCTGTAGCGTTGAGTGCTAACCACGGTTCTAATTATACGCACCTGTATGCCGTTCGTCAATCAGCAAATGCAACGAAAATGTGAAATCGTCGCATACTATACTGCAAGAGCGGCATGGCGGGTAAACTGGAGCATAACCCGTGTTCCGCCATGATAGGAGTATAACCATATGCGAATCTATGAATTCCGGGTTTTAGGCATGAACTGCGCATCCTGTGCCGCCGCAGCCCAGCGAGCGGTCAAGCGCGTTCATGGCGTCGAATGCTGCGGCGTAACGCTGGCCAACGAGCGTCTTCGCGTTCGCGGGGACGGCGTCAGCTGCGTGTCGGTCATTGAAGCGCTTAAAAAATGCGGTCTTACGGCGGAGGCGCTCGAGGACCGCGCCGCCCTTGTCAAGCTGCAAAAGCTGACGCAGGTGCGGGAAATGCGGAGCAGGCGCTTCCAGCTGTCCGTTGCGCTCGTCTTTGCCCTGCTTCTGTTCTATACCGGAACCGGGCGCTTTCTCGGGCTGCCGGCGCCGGTCTCGGCCGAGGCCTTTCCCTTATGGTACGCGCTCATCCAGATCGTCATGCTGTTTCCCGTACTCGCCGTGTCGCGCGGGATCTTTGTGTGTGGATTCCGAGACGCGGTCTCCATGCAGCCTTCGACGGACACGCTGATCGCGCTGGGCACCTCCGCCGCAATTCTGTACAGCCTTGTTTCCTTTTTTCGGATTCTTCGCGGCGATACGGCGGCTGTATCCGAAATGTACTGGGATACCGCCGGACTGATCCTTGCATTTGTTCTGCTCGGACAGAGCTTTGAACGGCGCGCCGCCGCCAGAACGCAGGGCAGCATTGAAGCGCTCCGCGCTCTCGCGCCTGACCATGCGAACATCCTGCAGCCGGACGGCACGCTCCGCCGCATTCCCATCGCGGATATCATGGCGGGCGATCAGTTGTATGTGCATCCCGGGGAGCGGCTTCCCGCCGACGGTCGCTTGGAATCACCGCTTGCAAGCGTGGACGAATCCTTACTGACAGGGGAAAGCATGCCTGTGGAAAAGCAAACGGGCGATATGCTCATCGGCGGAAGCGTGAACGACTCCGGCGCGTTTACGATGACCGCGTTGCGCGTCGGAGACGAGACTTCCCTGTCGCAGATGATCCGTCTTGTCCGTGACGCGCAGCAGCACAAAACGCCCGCTTCTCACATAACGGATCGCGTCTGTGCGGTCCTTGTTCCTGCCGTGCTGGGAATCGCCCTGCTCAGCGCTGTCATTTGGCTGTTTGCAGGAAAGCCGATAGCATTCGCGCTCAACGCGTTCATTTCCGTTTTGGTCGTCGCTTGCCCCTGTGCGGTCGGCCTTGCCGTCCCGTCTGCAGCAATGGCAGGGATCGCCCGCGCCGCCCGCCACGGGATCCTTGTCAAACACGGTGGGATCTTTGAAGCGATGCCGAAACTCGACTGTCTTATGCTGGACAAGACCGGCACCGTCACAAACGGAAAGCCTGCCGTGACCGACGTTCTTCCTTACAATATCGGGGAGGAGACCTTCCTGGCGATGTTTGCCTCCGGTGCACAATGCAGCGGACATCCGATCGCCAAGGCGATCACGGCTCACGCGGCGAAACGCGGGATGCGGCTGCTTCCCTGCGACACCTTTTCCGCGTTTTCCGGCTTCGACGCCTCAGCCGCCGTGGAGGGGCATCAGCTGCTCATGGGCAGCGAAAAGCTGTTTGAGGAACGCGGCATTCCCTGTCCCATGGATTTTGCCGCGCTTCAGCGATGCGGAAAGCTTCCCGTGCTTCTCGCGATCGACGGAAAGTTTTCCGGTGTAATCGGCATTGCCGACACTTTGAAGCCGGACGCCAAATCAGGCGTTGCGAAACTGCAGCGCTGCGGTATCCGTCCGATCCTGGTGACCGGCGATGATGCAAAAACCGCGCACGCTGTTGCCGGCGCCTGCGGCATCAAAGAAGTCTACGCAGAAATGTCGCCGGAAGCAAAAGCGGAACGTCTTCGTTCCCTTCAGCAGGACGGGCTCCGCACCGGTATGGCGGGAGACGGGATCAACGACGCCATTGCGCTTGGCACAGCCGACATTGGCTTTGCGATGGGAACGGGGATGGATGCTGCCCTCGCTTCGGCGGACGTCGTTCTGCTGCGCGGCCGGATTGAGAGCATCGCGGAAACGCTCAGCATCAGCCGTGCCGTCATGCGTATCCTCCGTCAAAACCTCATTTGGGCCTTCTTCTACCACGGAATCGCCATTCCGCTCGCAGCGGGCGCACTGACGTTGTTCGGCGGGCCGCTGCTCTCACCGCCGTTCGCAGCGCTTTTGATGTGTCTTTCCTCCGTTACGGTGCTGCTCAACGCGCTTCGGCTGAAAAGAATGCCGATCCGTTTCTGATTTTCCCAAGAAATCCCGAAAATACTGCTTGCAATCGGTGTGCGGGTGTGCTAAAATGTTTCCTGTTCGAGTTTGAATATTTGTACAGGGGGTGAATGGGTTTTGGCTAACATTAAGTCCGCTATCAAGCGTGTCAAGGTCACGGAGAAGCAGAATCTGCGCAATCGCATGGAAAAGTCCGCTCTTAAGACCGCGATCCGCCGTTTTGATGAGGCGCTTAACGCTGAGGATAAGGATGCCGCGCAGGCTGCATACCTGAAGGCCGTCAGCACCGTTGATCATGCTGCCACCAAGGGCGTGATCCACAAGAACGCAGCCAACCGCAAGAAGGCGCAACTCGCCAAGAAACAAGCGCAGGCGCTGTAAGCCCCTCAGAATATTGTTTCAGTTTCCGGCATGTCACTGATATGCCGGATTTCTTTATTTTCCGTTTGTTCTATCTGCTCCTTTTGATTCGATCGAAGCATTCCGAAAAGGGCTGTACGCCGCGCCATGCTTGTTTGCGCAGGGAACGCTGAAAGCGACGCCCGGGCGCGCGGCTGATTCTTGCTTTATCGCGTGAAAGCGTTTACAATGCTTAGTGAGGTGATACTTGCATGGAGTCTTATTCATCCAAGCTGCGTTCCGCGGAAGCGGATGCACTGTTTGACGCGATCCTCTCGCTCCGAAGCCGCGAGGAATGTTATCGTTTCTTTGAAGATATCTGCACCATTGCCGAATTGAAATCCATCGCGCAGCGTTGGGACGTCGCCTGCAAGCTGGATGACGGCGTGACCTATCAGGAGATCGCACAGCAGCTCAGTGCTTCGACGGCAACGATCAGCCGCGTTAATCGCTGCCTGTCCTACGGGGCCGGCGGTTATCGGCTTTTGCTTGACCGAAAGCGCGAAAACGAGGAAGGGCGGTAACTCGCATGTCCATGGACGGTCTCTCGCTGTACGCTTGTCTTGCCGAGATCCGGCCGCTCATCGGCGGCAAGATCGACAAAGTGCAGCAGCCTGAAAAAGACGCTTTGCTCCTGACCGTGCGCGCGGCAGGCAGAACCAGTCGGCTGTTGATTTCCGTTCATGCGGAAAATGGCCGCATCCAGCTCACGGAACAGACGTATCAGAATCCGCCGGAACCTCCGGCGTTCTGTATGCTTCTCAGGCGGCGTCTCGTGGGTGCGCGCATCGAAAGCATCGAGCAGCTCGGTCTCGACCGCTACGTCGTCTTTACGCTCGGCGCCCGCAGCGAACTGGATGATCCCATTGAGCTCCGTCTCGCTGTAGAGTTGATGGGGCGCAATTCCAACGTCACGCTCATACAAAACGGTGTGGTCGTCGACGCGCTGCGTCATGTCACGCCCGCGATGTCCACACTGCGCATTCTGATGCCCGGCGCGCGCTTCACCGATCCGCCCGCACAGCAAAAGCGTTCGCTTCTCGACGCAGACGATGCTGCTCTTACAGCTTTGCTTGCGCAGCCGTCACCTGCTCGCGCGCTTCAGGCAGAATACGCAGGGCTTTCCCGCGCCGCGAGCGCAGCGCTTATCGGAGAGGCCGAAAACGCACATACCCTGTGCCGGACGATCCGAGAGCTGCGGGACGGACGCTTCGCGCCGTCGATCGCGTTTGGCTGTGACGGAAACCCTGTCGCGGTGTTTCCCTTTTCCCCTGCGCAGGCATTTGCAAGGATCGAAGCCGCTTCCAGCATGTCCGCCGCCTACGACCGTTTCTTTGAAAAGCGCGATGCACGGGTCCGCATTGAGCGCCGCAGCGCAGCGCTCCGCCGCTCGCTCGAAACGCAGCTCAGACGCGCGGAAAACAAGCTCGCCGTCTACCGGGAGGCGATCCTCGGTGAAGCGCAATGCGAGCAATACCGGCTGTACGGCGAATTGATCACGGCAAATCTGCACCGCATCTGCCGCGGCCAAAGCGTGCTCGCCGCAGAAAACTACTACCTCGACCCGCCCGAGCGTTGTTCGATCGCGCTCGATCCTCTGCTCTCGCCGACCGAAAACGCGCAGCGATATTTTAAGCAGTATCGCAAGAGCAAGGCCGCCCGCGCGTATGCCGAACGAATGCGCGGCTCCGTCGAGGAGGAGATCGCCTATCTTGACGGTCAGCTCGACAACATTGAAAAGTGCAGCACGCTGCAGGAACTCACGGAGATCCGCGAGGAGCTTGTCCAGCTTGGTTATCAAAAGCCTGAACGCCGCGGCATAAAGCCGCAGAAGCAGCCGCCTTCCTCCCCCGCCGTATTTGTGTCGAGTGACGGCGTGCGCATATTCGTCGGCAAGAACAACCGCCAAAACGATCAGCTCACGCTCCACCGCGCCGCAAGCGACAATCTCTGGCTGCATGTCAAGGACATTCCCGGTTCACACGTGATCGTAGACTTTGCGGGAATGCCGCCGGATAATACGCTTCGCGAAGCCGCGATGCTTGCCGCCTATTTCAGCAAGGCACAGCATTCCGCATCCGTACCGGTCGACTACGCTCTACGCAAATATGTCAAAAAGCCGTCCGGTGCGAAGCCCGGCATGGTCATCTATACCAACAATCAGACTCTCTATGTGACGCCGGAGGCCGCCGCCGTCCGGGCTCTGGAACCAACGACAGAAAAGGAGAATTTCCCATGCGTTTGATCATCGCATCCAACAACGCGCACAAGGTGCGCGAGATCCGGCAGATCGTCGGAAAGTACTTCACCGACATGAGCACGCTTCGAGATGCCGGACTGTCCATCGACGTTGTCGAGGATGGTACGACCTTCCAGGAAAACGCGATCAAAAAGGCGGAAGAGGTTCTTGCCGCCGCTTCCGGCTTTGACGCCGCTCTCGCCGACGACAGCGGCCTGATCGTCGATGCGCTCAACGGTGCGCCCGGCGTTTACAGCGCGCGCTATGCCGGAGAAGGACATAACGATGCCGACAACAACAGAAAGCTGATGGAGGACATGAAAAATGTCCCGGACGAGCTGCGCAGCTGTCGTTTTGCTTCTGCGGTCGCGCTTGCACGCCGCGGGCGTGAGACGCTCTGCGTCATCGGATATGCGGAGGGCCGGCTCTTGCATGAGGCCCGCGGTGAAAACGGCTTTGGCTATGACCCATACTTCTTTTATCCGCCGCTCGGAAAATCCTTCGCGGAGCTGTCCGCGGATGAAAAGAATGCCGTAAGCCACCGCAGCCGTTCGCTTGCGCTGCTTGAGGAAGCCCTGCAAAACGAAAAGCAATGAAGATCGCCGTCTTTTCCGATACGCATGGCTCCGTTTCCCGGCTCCCGCTTATCAAGGCTAGTCTGAAAGACATCGACGCCGTGCTTCACCTCGGCGACCTCGCGCCGGACGGTGCAAAGATCGCTTCGGAGCTTGGCGTTCCCTGCTATGCTGTGCTTGGGAACTGCGATTACACGCACGGCGAGCCATACGAACGTGTAGAAACGCTCGGCGGAGTCCGCATGTTTCTGACGCACGGACACCGTTATCTCAGCCCGTACACCATTGCGCTCGCCGCAATGGAACGCGATTGTTCTATCGCCCTCTTTGGTCACACGCATATTCCGCTCATCGCGCAGCAGGACGGCTGTCTACTCGTCAATCCGGGCAGTTTCAATCTTCCGCGCGGCGGCTCCAAACCCGGTTATGCCATTTTGACGCTGAAAAACGGCGCGGCGGATGCGGAACTGCATTCGCTCTCACTGTAAAACGCAACAGCGCGTTGCTTGCGTTCCGTGCGTTCTCTCGGTATACTGGACACAAGGCGGTGATGAATTATGGAAACAAAGGATATGCTCCTCCAGCTTCGGGCACAGAAAGGCTGGTCCCAGGATATGCTGGCCGAAAAGGTACATGTGACGCGGCAAGCCGTGTCGCGATGGGAAAACGGCGATACCGTTCCAAACACGGAAACGCTAAAGCTTCTATCGGCTCTCTTCGACGTTTCAATCAACACGATCTTAGGCTCGCCGCGGGAGCTGATCTGTCAGTGCTGCGGGATGCCGCTCGACGATTCCACCATCAGCAGGGGACCGGACGGCGCATTCAATGAGGACTACTGCAAATGGTGCTATACGGACGGCGCATTCAAGTATCAGAGCAAGGAACAGCTCATTGATTTCTGTGTGGAGCACATGTCGAGCGAAAGCTGGCCCGCAGAGCAGGTCAGGGCGCATATGGAAGCGGTCGTGCCGCACCTCAAGCATTGGAAGCAGGTTTGACGCTTTTCTTCTCGTTCTGCCCGGCTGCCGGCATTTCACTGCCTGCGGCCTCCTGAAATGAAAAAAGCCCGACGGAGTGGAACTCTGCCGGGCGTTTGTTTGTTTGCCTCTGTATCAGAACAGTGTCGCTGCCTTTTCAACCACGACGGGGGAAATGTGCCAAATCTCATCGGCATATTCACGGATGGTACGGTCGGAAGAGAAGGGACCCGCTGCCGCGACATTCAGAAGGCACTTTCTTCCGAAAGCGATGCGATCCTGATAGTCCCTGTTGGCCTGCAGCTTCCGCTCCACATAAGGCAGCATCTCAAGCAGCACAAAATAATTGTCAGGCTTATGCCAGCTTGCGCCCTGAAGAAGCGCGCGGTGCAGATCCGTAAACGCGCCGCTGTTATCATCCGAGAATGTTCCGTCGATCAGCGTATCCACTACGCGCCGGACACGCGGCTCTCTGTCATAGATCGTTTTCGGATCGTAGCCGTCCTTCATGGCGTTCAGCTGTTCCACACGGTATCCAAAGATGTAGTTATTCTCTTCGCCCGCCTGCTGGACGATCTCGATATTCGCGCCGTCATAGGTTCCGAGCGTTACGGCGCCGTTGAGCATCAGCTTCATATTGCCCGTGCCGGATGCTTCCGTTCCGGCCGGGGATATCTGCTCCGAAATATCCGCGGCAGGGATGATGTGCTCCGCATAAGAGCAGTTATAGTTCTGCACGAACACGACCTTCATCTTGCCCTGCATATCGGGATCGGCATTGATCTTCTTCGCCACTTCGTTAATGTACTTGATGACGGCCTTCGCCCGAATATATCCCGGTGCGGCCTTTGCACCGAAAATGTAAGCGGTCGGCGTGAAATTACGAATCCTTCCCTCTTTCAATCCATAATAGATATCGAGGATCGAAAACGCATTCAAAAGCTGGCGCTTATACTCGTGCATACGCTTCACCTGCACGTCAAACAGGAACTCCGGCGGCAGCAGAACCCCTTCCTTCTTTTCGATATACTCGGAGAGCTGCTCCTTCTTTTCCTGCTTGACCGCATTGAACGCCAGCACGTCAGCGTCCGTTTGGTGTTCACGGAGCTGTTTCAGCGCGTCAAGATCGGTCAGGAAGCCGTAGCCGCCGATGCGCTCCGCAATAAACGCGGACAGCTCCGGGTTGCACAGTCCCAGCCAGCGGCGCTGCGTGATGCCATTGGTCTTGTTCTGGAAGCGTTCCGGATACAGGCGATACCAGTCGTGCAGGACGTCGTTTTTCAGGATCTCGGTGTGGATCTTGGCGACGCCGTTGATGTGGCTCGAACCATACACCGCAAGGTTTGCCATATGGATCAGCTTGTTTTGGATGATCGCCATATGGCTGCAATCCATACCGCGCTCCATGAGCTCGCCGCAGAGCCGTGTATTGATCTGATAGATGATGTCGAAGATCTCCGGCAGCACGCCGCGGAACAAATCGACGTCCCACTTTTCGAGCGCCTCGGCCATAACGGTATGGTTCGTATAATTGAAGGTGCGCTGCGCGACCTCAAACGCCTGCTCAAAGCCCAGCCCTTCCTTCATCAGCAGCCGGATCAGTTCCGGAATGCTGACTGTGGGATGCGTATCGTTCAGCTGAATGGTGACCGAATCCGCAAAGCGCTCGATCGGGCGGTTCTCCCGTTTATACCGGAACAGAATATCCTGCAGCGATGCGCTCGAAAGGAAGTATTGCTGCTTCAGGCGAAGCTCTTTGCCCGCGGGCGTTGAGTCATTCGGGTAGAGCACGCGGGTGATGTCCTCCACGCGGTTCTTTTCGAGTACGGCAAGCGCGTATTCCTGATCGTTAAAGAGCTTAAAATCAAAATCTACCATCGGCTCGCTCTGCCAAAGCCGCAGCGTACCGATGTTTTCCGTTCCGTATCCGATCACGGGCATGTCATACGGAACTGCGCGCACGGTCCCCTCCTTAAAAGAAACGAGCACCTCATGGGTGTCGCGTCTGCGGCTCCATGGATCTCCGCCGCGCTGCCAATCGTCCGCGCTCTCGACCTGGAACCCGTCGGAGAACGTCTGTTTGAACAAGCCGTACTTGTACCGCAGGCCGTAGCCGTCGAGCGGCAGGTTCATTGTTGCCGCCGAATCCAGGAAACAGGCCGCCAAGCGACCGAGGCCGCCGTTGCCGAGCGCCGCATCTTCAATGTCCTCAAATACGGCAAGGTCCAGTCCACGGTTTTGGAACTCTTCCTTGATCTCATCGAGCATTCCGAGTGAAAACAGGTTGTTATACACCATGCGTCCGACAAGATATTCCGCGCTGAAGTAGTACGCCTCGCGCGTATGCTCATGCGCATGGCGGCTCTCGTACCACCGCTCTGCGATAGCGCCCATCACAACCGCGCCAAGCGCATCGTGCAGCTGCTGCGGCGTCGCGTCCAGCAATGTCGTTTGATAGTCACGTTTGAGCACAAGCTCGATCTTATCCATGATTGCGTCGATCTTCATTCCCGTAGCTCCTTGCAGTCATTTCGCGCCGCGAGCCGATTCTCCAGCTTTGCGGTGCGGCGGCAAATCAAATCTGCCCACAGTATTGTAGTATAGCATATTTTCTACATGCGTGCAAAAATTTGTCGGTCGAATGCAGTATTTCAACGCATCTCCCGAAAAGCCAAGGCGGAACGGGGCGTTTCCGACGACGCTCACTTCTTTTGCAAAACGATTTTTATAAAGTTCAGATATGCGCCGCCGCCCGCCTCCATGGATCTGCGGTCGCCCCGTGCATACTCGTTTTCCTGCTTGAGCCAATCTGCCCAAACCTCTTCGTTCGACTCCATCTCCCGTACCTCGATCACCTCGGCCAAGCGGCTCTGTTCGACCTTATTCCGCCAATACGGTACGTCATGCATGTAATCGAGCTGTTCAGGCGTCCAAGACAGCAGCAGTTCCTTCGGCAGGTTATCATGGCAGTCGTGCTTCATACCGGGGATCGCAATATAGATGTATCCGCCCTTTTTCACAAACGGCAGCAGTTTCTCATCAAGGTAGGCTGGATCGCGTCCAAAGTAGTTATAGGAATCCGTGCTCACCACGGCGTCGAAAAATGCTTTCGGAAACGGAAGAGCGGCTGCATCCGCCTTAACAGCCGTGATCTGTTCATCTGTGAGCCCCATCTCACGGAAAAACGCCTGATTCTCCTCCGGTTCGCTCCACAGATCCGCCGCATATACGCGGAACCCATACTCCTTTGCAAGAAACACGGACGTCAGTCCCTGTCCGCTTCCGAGATCGCACACGACTGCGCCCACCGGGATCTTATGCGCCAGCAGCAGCTCTTCCTCCAGTTTAACGGGGTTCGGTCCCATAATTTTTGCTTGCAAAGCCTGTGTATCATACTTTTTGCTCTTCGGATAGTGCATCGTTTGTTCCTCACCGTTTCTTCATTTGTTTGTTTAGTTTTGCAATGGCCTTGAACTTCTTTTCCTTCGCATATGCCGACTGCTCCGCATTCTTTGCATACGCCGACTCTGCCGCGAGCTTTCGATAGGAAAGCCAACGCTCCGGATCCAGTTCCCCCGCCGCGATCGCCGCCTGTACAGCGCAGCCGGGCTCGCTCGTGTGTGTGCAGTTACGAAATCTGCAAGCCGCGGAAAGCGCTTCGATCTCCGAAAATGCGGCACCGAGACCATCTCCCGTCTCCCACATTCCCAGCTCACGCATACCGGGCGTGTCGATGACCATCGCGCCGCAGGGCAAGCACAGCAGCTCTCTCCGCGTGGTGGTGTGCCGTCCGCGATCGTCGTTTCTCAGGCCATTCGTTGCAAGGCGTTCCTCCCCAAGAAAACGGTTCACCAGCGTAGATTTTCCGACGCCGGATGACCCGACAAAGGCTACTGTCGCGCCCTCTTCAAGATATGGCGCAAGCTGATCCAGCCCCAGCGATTCCAGTGCAGAGGTCACAATCAGCGCCGTTCCCGGCGCCGTTCTCTGCACCGCGGCCGTTTTCTCTTCAAGATCATCGGCAAGATCCGCTTTTGTCAAAAGCGCGACCGGCGTAGCGCCGCTGTCCCAGGCGACGGCAAGATACCGCTCCAATCTGCGCAGATTAAAATCACGGTTGAGCGCCATGCAGAGGAACACGGTATCGATATTTGCTGCGACCGCCTGTTCTGTACGTTTTGTCCCCGCCGCTTTTCGGACAAACAGGCTCTTGCGCGGCAGCACCCGTTTGATGACCGGCAGCTCGCCTCGGCTTGCGTCGACCAACACATAGTCTCCGACCACTGGATATTCGGAGGCCGTTTCGACGCCAAGACGGAACTTCCCCGAAAGGCAGGCAGCCTGTTCGCCTTCGGGACCCGCGATACGGTACATTCCCTTTTCCTGTGAAACAACACGGCGCAGCGTCAACGCGGACGCAGCCTCCGCGGCTTCTTCCGCCCAGTGCGGAAATACATTGATCATCACGCTTCGCTTTCCTCCATCCATTGCCGATATGCGCCTTCAAAGTGCGCGTCAAGCTGTCTGTATGCTTCCGCAGCATCCATTCCGGCATCTACACGACTGTATAAATAATACATGGGTGCATAGAACGCGAGCGCCTTCTCCTTTGCTTTCGAAACGCCGTGACTCTTCAGCAGTTCCTCCACATACTCCAACGGGCCGGCGCCAAGATAATTCTGATAGAGCGCAGTCATTTCTGCGCTGCTGTACTGCTCGATCGTCAGCATCCTTCGGAACGCACTTGCAAACGGGTCTTCCGTCCAATACCGGAACTGTGCTCGGCTGAACGCAAGCAGCTGTGCAAGCGGGGCGGCCGCATATGCCTCCGGCATCGCATTCCAGTCGTTCTCCGGCAGTGCAAAGTCCTTTGCTCGTTCAAAGTCGTTTCTTTCCATGCGCAGCACGATCTGGTCGAAAATGTCACGCTTGCTTCGATAATGCTTGTACAACGCGCCCTTTGTCATGCCGAGTTTCGCGGCGATCGTACTCACGGAGACTGCCGCATATCCATCTTTTGAAAACAGTGCAAGTGCCGTTTCGAGTATACGCTCCCGCGTATTTTCCATGCGATCTCCCTCTCCCCAAATAATAAACGATCGTTCACACCGTAGTATAGTGAACGACCGTTTACTTGTCAAGTGTTTATTTCAATACTTCTTCTCTGAAATAAAGCGTCCCCGTCTACAGCAGATCGTGGTCAAAGCGTTTCCTTTCGCTCCGAGCAGCGTATCCATTTCCGCGGCCGCATTCCGATATATGCCGTGCGTATGATGCACAAGGATATACTCGGCTGCGCGGATCTTCCCGTGCGCCGCTTGACAGAAGGCGCGCACCGGCCCGGAAAGCGCGAATACCCAGATAGGCGAGCAGATCGTCACGTGCGCATAGGACGAAAGATCAACTCGCACCTCTTCGATCGGCATCGGCCAGCGATGCATTCCGTAACGTCCGCACCACCAAAAACCGAGCGTTCCCTCCGTGCGCTCCTTCGCTTTGATCTCATAAACGACCGCGCCCGTGCGATCCGCCGCTTCCAGCGCCGCCTTTCGGACGTAGCCCATGCGGGAGAAATACACCACGAGCCGCGTGGGGTCGTTCCCAATATTCGGATATGCTTTCGGATCCGGATGCGAGCAGAACCGTTCCTGTGCGTCAAACACCCACGCCGCGTACCCCGTCGCCGCTTGGAGAAATCCGAAAATAAAATATGCCGTGGACATAAAATTCAGCGGGAACATATAGAACTGGATCAGGATCCAGAGCATCAGCGTCACGCCGAACAAGCCGCCAAGAAATATGCCCGCACGTTTTTTCGCAAGCAGCAGTCCCGCCGCGGTCAGGTTGGTTATGCCGTTGACGATGAGCAGTGCGATCCCCGAAAACAGGAGGTCGGAAAACAGAACGTCCGCGAACGGCAGCTTTTGAAAACAGGGCAGCATGGCGTCCATCCCCATGGCTTTTCCCGATGGATCGGCCAGCATTCCGACCGCCCCCGCGACCGCGCCAAGGCCCACATACAGTGTCCAAAACAGCAGCAGGTTTCTTGCAACGCGAAACCTTGAATGTTCTATCTTCGCAGCGCCCCCCTCCATCCGCATAAGCGCCACTTTATTATCGAATCGACCGTCTCAACGTAATGATCGAAACGGCCGCGGTTTGTTTATCAAATCCTGTTCTTTGCACTGCGGCAATTTACCGGTCCTTCAGATACTCCGACAGCTTACCGCGCAAAAAATGGCGGTATTCCGGGTGGCTTTCTGCGCTTTGATACTCCTCCGAGATCGTGTCGCGCAGCCAGTCGCGTTCCGGCTTTGTCAAGTCGGCGTACCGTCTGAGCAGCAGCTTCCCCTGCTCCTCTGCCTGACGCAGCGCCGCAAACGCATCCTCGACCCGCTCCGTCCCAACTACTTTCAACGGGGTTCTTGCGAGCCTGCCAAACGGGATATCCTGCATTCGTTCGATCCCGGGCGCGTCTTCTACGGCATAAATATATCCCTGTACGCCGCAATAGGTCTCAAACGTCGCGTTCGCATAATACTCGTCGAGGCACAGCAGTCCGTTCTTTGTAAACCCATAGCTTGCCCATTTCTGCCAGATGCCGCTATGCAGAAACCCCGTCTCCCGACAATACTTCTCGACCGCATTGCTGAGATATACAAGCGTGTTTTCCCGTTTTTCTGACAGGTAGACGCAGGACGTCCCGTGGTTAGAGACAAAGGGGCGCAGTTCCGTCAGTCCCGGCACGGGGGATGCGTGATACAGCAGCATTCGTTCTCTTGCGCGGGCTGTGCCGCAACGGCTCCTTTCTACTCAATGGGTCTGCGTCCGCAGACGAAGTTTCGTTTCCAGTAGGAAGTACGGCAGGATCTGCGGATGACCTTTCCGTTGCCGGAGGATGCGTCGATCATCTCGCCGCTTCCGATATAGATCCCGACGTGTCCGACCGATTTATCGTCATCGGAGCTGAAAAAGATCAGATCGCCCTTTTTCAGGTCGCTCATGCTTGTGATCTTTTTCCAAGAATCCGTCCTCGAATAGCCTGCCGCATTCAAACGGCGGCAGTAGACGTTTGCTTTTCGAAGGCAATAATACACAAAGCCGGAGCAATCATAACTGTCGGGGCCCTTTGCGCCGAGCACATAGGGTTTGCCGAGCTGCGACTTTGCGACCTTGATCATGGAGTCGATCCGGCCTTCAACGGTCTTCTTTGCCGCTTCTTTGGCCTCCTTCTTCTTCTCCTCTTCGATCTCCTTTTCCTTTGTATACGATACTCGCGCGTCTGCGGAGTTGATCATTTCGATCGTTTTCTCGCCCGCTTTTCCGTCCTGCGACAGCTTGTTGCGCTTTTGAAACTTTTTTACGGCCTCGACCGTATCCGTTCCATAATATCCAGTCACCTGGCTGCGTGAAAGATATCCGAGGTCATAGAGCATGTCCTGAAATACCTCAATATCGTCACCCTCCGCGCCCTCCATCATCACATAGGGACGCGCCTCGTCAGACATGAGCAGCGCATAGGTCGCGTTGCCGATGATCCCGTCCTGCTCAAGCGCGTGTTGACGCTGGAAAAAACGCACCGCATCACGCGTCGCATTTCCATAATAGCTCGTCGGCTCGTCAAGCGAGAGATAGCCGAGCGTCATAAGCCGCTTTTGGATATCCAGCACATCTTCGCCTTCGCTTCCCTTTTCATAGCGCACCTCTGCTGTGGGCTCCGGCGCTCCCTGCTGTCCGTCCGCCGGGAGTACGGCTGCCGGATCGCTCTCTTCCGCTCCTGCATCCGGTTCGATGTTCGTCGGCGCCGCGTCATCCGCATAGTCCTCATCGCCGAACGGAACGGCTGTCGGCTCGATGTCCCATTCGCTCCTATCGGGAATCGTCTGTGGTGCGGGAAGAGTCGTCTGTGCCGCGGCCTCCGTCCTCGCTCTTTGTCGGGCGGGAATGGTTGCAAGCAGCACAACGCCCATCGTTACAAACACAAACGCACAGAAAAGAAAGATGCACATCGGCGCGCCGAGCCGATAGCACTTGCGTAAGAATCGCCGAAGCTGGTACACGAGTTCCTGCCGAATGTTTCGGAATACACGTTTCAGGATCCAAGCGAAGCTGTGTCTGCGTCTTTTTCTTCTTTGCATGTTTCTACCTTGCCGTTATTTCTTGACTACAAGTTTACGTTCCTTACGCCATGGTTTGCAAGGCTTCTGAAAGAAAAGTCATATAAAGTTTTATATTTCTTTCTGGCGGGCAAAAAAGCGGGCGTTTGACCGACGCCCGCACATTCTTTACCGTTCGTTCTTTTCCGCATCAGCCGCGTGCCGATGTCTGTATGGCGGCAAGCGCCGCGCGGGCGATCTCAGCTCTTCCCGCGCCGTTCAGCAATACCGTTTCGGGCGAAAGCTCCCGTAGCGCAGCCTGCTCGTCTGCGCTTAAGGCAAGCCCCACACGCGCCGCGGGTCTGTCCGCAAAAATGCCGTTTCGATAATTCGCCTCCTGTTTGAGAAACAGAGCTGCATCCGAAACGACCGCAATGCGCGCAGTATATCCCTGCACGGACAACAGATCGGCTGCGGCAAAGATCTCCCGCTCGCCGTCCGGGAACGAAAACAGCAGCACATCCGGGTCGCCCTTCGGCTCCCGCCGCAGGTAGGCGCCGCGCTCCGGCTTCGGCTCATAGCTTCCGTGCGGCTTGATTTCATAGGGACGCAGCGGTCTCATTGCAAACCTCCGATCGAACGATTTCGAAACAGGCGCGTCGCCGCAAACGCAACCGCGGCACCGACCAGGCACTGCACCAAATTGAACGGCACATTCGGCAGCGCAGCCGCCCCGCCGTACAGGATGGTTTCGTAAAGAAAATACCCGAACGGCACGAGCAGCGCCGATATGAAAAACGCCAGCACCTGCAGCCGCGGTTTCATGACCTTTTGCAGCAGGCAGAACAGCAGCGCCATGCCGCCTTTGATCACAAACGTCGCCGGCATATAGACCGCATATCCAAGCAGCAGATCCGCGAGCGCGGATGCAGCGCCACCGGTCAGTGCGCCCCACGGGCCTCCGAGCAGAAACGCTGCGGAGAGCACGCCCGCATCCCCAAGATTTACAAAGCCGAGACCTCCCGGGATCGGGATGGAAACGAGCATGGTCAACAGCACGATCGCCGCTGCCAAAATGCCGCAAAGAGCGATCTTGCGAATTGTCCGATCCTTCATGTGTGTCACCTCCATAGACTGCTGCCCGCCCAAGCAATGCGGCTCGGACGGGCAGATCGATTGTTATCATTGGGATTCGGCTCAGCGAACGGCTTCCGCGATTGCGACCGCGACTGCGACGGTCGCGCCAACCATGGGGTTGTTGCCCATGCCGATGAGTCCCATCATCTCGACGTGTGCCGGGACGGAGGACGAACCTGCAAACTGCGCGTCGCTGTGCATACGGCCCATCGTATCGGTCATGCCGTAGGACGCGGGGCCTGCCGCCATGTTATCCGGATGCAGCGTTCTGCCCGTGCCGCCGCCGGAAGCCACGGAGAAGTACTTCTTGCCGTTTTCAACGCACCATTTCTTGTAGGTTCCGGCAACGGGATGCTGGAAGCGGGTCGGGTTCGTGGAATTGCCCGTGATAGAAACGTCCACGTTCTCATGCCGCATGATCGCAACGCCTTCGTTGACGTCGTCTGCACCGTAGCAGCGAACCTTTGCGCGGTCGCCGTCGGAAAACGCCTTGGTCGAAACGATGTGCAGTTCGCCCGTCTTGTAGTCATATTCCGTTTCAACGAAGGTAAAGCCGTTGATACGGGAAATGATGTAAGCGGCGTCCTTGCCGAGACCGTTCAGAATGACCTGCAGGGGCTCTTTCCGGACTTTGTTCGCGGTGCGCGCGATGCCGATTGCGCCCTCTGCCGCCGCAAAGCTCTCGTGACCGGCAAGGAACGCGAAGCAGTGCGTGTTCTCGTTGAGCAGCATGGCGCCGAGGTTGCCGTGGCCGCGGCCGACGCTGCGCTGATCCGCAACGGAACCCGGAATGCAGAACGCCTGCAAGCCGATGCCGATCGCTTCCGCCGCTTCCGCCGCGGTCTTGACGCCCTTCTTCAGCGCGATCGCCGCGCCGACGGTGTACGCCCAGCAGGCGTTTTCAAACGCGATGGGCTGAATGCCGCGAACGATGCCCGCAGCGTCAACGCCTGCGTCGTCGCAGATCTTTTTTGCTTCTTCAAGACCCGCGATCCCGTACTCCTTCAGGACGGCGTTGATCTTGTCGATTCTTCTTTCATAACCTTCAAACGTAATCATGGCTGGCCCTCCTTACTCCTTGCGCGGGTCGACGACCTTGACGGCCTGTGCAAAACGGCCGTAGGTACCGATGTTCTGCTCGTACGCTTCCTTCGGATCGACGCCCTTCTTGATCGCGTCCATCATCTTCCCGAGGGAGACGAACTGGTAACCAATGATCTCGCCCTCTTCGTCGAGACCGACCTTCAGAACATAGCCTTCGGCCATCTCGAGGTAGCGGGGACCCTTGACCTTTGTGCCGTACATGGTGCCGATCTGCGAACGCAGACCCTTGCCCAGGTCCTCAAGTCCGGCGCCCACGGGCAGGCCGTCGTCGGAGAAGGCGCTCTGTGTGCGGCCGTATACAATCTGGAGGAACAACTCGCGCATTGCGGTGTTGATCGCGTCGCAAACGAGGTCGGAATTCAGCGCTTCAAGGATCGTCTTGCCGGGCAGGATCTCTGCCGCCATTGCAGCGGAATGCGTCATGCCGGAGCAGCCGAGCGTCTCGATCAGCGCTTCTTCGATGATACCGTTTTTCACGTTCAGCGTGAGCTTGCAGGCGCCCTGCTGCGGTGCGCACCAGCCGACGCCGTGCGTCAGACCGCTGATGTCGCTGATCTGTTTTGCCTTGACCCACTTGCCCTCTTCGGGAATGGGGGCCGGATCATGTGCTGCGCCCTTTTTGACGCAGACCATCTCTTCCACATCTTTGGAGTATTGCATGGATGAGTTTTCCTCCTTCATTATTCTGCGGAAGGTGTTATTTTCCGTCCGCTTCTACACATTCTTACATGTTGCAGTATAGCACAACAAGTTTTTTTCAACAATACTTAGTTTTGCACAAAAGTGCATCTGTGCTATACTTGTTTTATCGACCGGATGTTGGGGAGGATCGACGCTTTTGAAAACAAATGTCATTCTGTTCCTGTTTCTCATTGCGGCAGGGGCGCAGCTGTTTGCCTGTATCCCGCCGATGCGCGCACGTTTGCGCTACGCGACAAAGCTCCTGCTCATGCCGCTTCTTGCGCTTTGGCTTCTGTTCGCGACAAATCCGACGCCGCACGCGATCACTCTGGGACTCTTATGCGGCTTTCTCGGGGATCTGCTGCTGCTTGCCGCGGCGAAAAAATCTTTTTTCTTTGTGGTCGGAAGCAGCTTCTTTGCCGCGGGTCATGCACTATATGCGGTATACTTTCTCACGCACCTCGGCGCTGCGCCGCGCTTTGGCCTGATCGCGTTTGGCGCGCTTCTGTACGCGCTCTATATCGCGCTGCTGCTGCGCCGGCTTCGAAAAGGTGAAATCGGCGGAAAGATGCAGGTGCTCGCAGCCTCCTATCTTGCCGTAATCTCCTTTATGAGCCTGTGCGCGTTTCTCTTTGCTGTCACCAACGGTTCGATTTGGCACTGGATGGTTTTCGCGGCTTCGCTCCTTTTCCTCTTTTCCGATTCCGTCCTTGCCTACGACAAGTACTATAAAAAGCTCAAATTCCGGTATCTCATCGTAATGTCGACCTATATTCTGGCGCAGGCGGGCATTACCTTCGGCGTTTATTTGACATTGGGAGGACACTGAACGCAATGGAAATCGCAGTATTGATCCTGGCTTGTGTGTCGACGGCGCTGCTCATCGCTGTCGTTATTCTTCTGCTGCGTCCGCGCAACGAGCATCTGCGGCACGACATTGCCTCTTCCGAAGCGCAACTGCGGCAGGACATTGCTGCCTCGGAAGCACAGCTCAGGCAAGAGGTCTCGCATTCCATACAGCACTCCGTTTCTTCTCTCGGACAAATGATCGGAGACAACCAGCAGCATGCCGCCGATCAGCAGGAACGCCGTTTCCGCACGTTTGAAACGACAAACGAACAAAAGCTCGAGCAGATCCGCGAGACCATGGAACGCCGTCTGTCCCAGATGCAGTCCGATAACAACGAGCGTCTTGAGCAGATGCGGCAGGTCGTCGATGAGAAGCTGCAAAAAACGCTCGAAAGCAAGATGACGGAATCGTTCCGCCTGGTCAGCGAACGGCTTGAACAGGTCTACAAGGGGCTCGGTGAAATGCAGTCGCTCGCAGCGGGCGTCGGCGATTTGAAAAAGGTGCTTTCCAATGTAAAGACGCGCGGTATCCTCGGCGAGATCCAGCTGGACGCGATCCTGAAAGAGATCCTCTCGCCCGAGCAGTATGACACGAACGTAGCGACGCGGCGCGGCAGCAGCGAACGAGTCGAATTTGCAGTCAAGCTGCCCGCAGACGACGGACAGTATGTCTATCTGCCCATTGATTCCAAGTTCCCCGGCGACACCTACGCCGCATTGCAGGACGCCTACGAGAGCGGCTCGCCCGATCAGCTGCGCGCAGCCATAGCGGCGCTTACCCAGCAAATCAAAAAGGAAGCGCGCGATATCCACGACAAATACATCGATCCGCCCAACACGACGGAATTTGCCATCATGTTCCTGCCGTTTGAGGGGCTCTATGCGGAGGTGGTCAATCGCGGTCTTGTTGAAGAATTGCAGCGGTGTTATCGCGTGAACATCGCGGGACCCTCCACCATGGCAGCGCTGCTCAACAGTTTGCAGATGGGCTTCCGCACGATTGCGATCCAGAAGCGGAGCAGCGAGGTCTGGCAGGTTCTCGGCGCGGTCAAGACAGAATTCGAAAAGTTTGCGTCCGTCCTGCAAAGCTCGCAGCGCAGGCTCCTACAGGTCAACGACGAACTGGATCAGCTCATCGGCACCCGCACACGCTCCATCGTCCGCAAACTGCGCAGCGTGGAACGGTTGGAGGATGATATGGCGGCGGCTTCCTTGCTTGGGACCGAACGTTTGCTTGCTGACCCTGACGACGGGGATCAGGAGTGAATTTAGGGGGCTCGAAATTTGTCAGGAATTATTTTGAAATTGTTCTTGACATTCTCGCTATGTATTGATACAATAATCAAGTGCGAAATGCGCTTGTAGCTCAGTGGATAGAGTGCCCGGCTACGAACCGGTAGGTCGCAGGTTCGAATCCTGCCAGGCGCGCCAGAGGATCGGCAAGTCATATAAGACTTGCCGATTTCTTTTGTTATTCATATGTTGTCTTGTTTCTTAACGCACTCAGTCACACCGTTTCAAATACAAGCACATCTCCGCGCATAACTTCCGCCGCAATCATTTGAAATGGGCGTCGGCGTATGCTATTATGGGAAAAAGGCGGTGGAAAAATGCTCTTCAAAACAACGGGAATTCTGCTTGAGACTGTCCGGCCATATACGGGAAATGCCTTTACCGACAGCTTTTCCGAGCAGGACATGAGGTCGGCACACGCCTCCGACCTCGTTGTTATCGACGCAGGAAATCATGTCGGATTCGAAGTCTTTGAGAATCGCGTGATCGTGTTCTTCTTTACCGGCCGTCGTCAATTTTCGGATCATTTCAACCGAAATCATGAGTATATAGCGCGCGCCGTCGCCTTTTTGAAAGACCTGTTTGAATACAGACTCCTGCGTATAGCATTCTATAAGAGAGAACGCCTGTGCTGCGGAAAATACTGGCTGTTGTACGACGATGGCAGAAAGAAGCGCCATATTGCAACCGTCCGATCGCGATTTGCAAATCCTTTTTGCAGCAGCACTACGCGCTCTGCGACATGGCATTTCGACAGGTCTGCGGGCGTTTTTTCCAACAGACAGCCAAAGCATCCCGATCTCCGTGCCGTTGAGGTCGTTGATGTCAGTGATGACTGCTATATCGAGCTCTTCTGCAAGAACAGCGTTTTTTCATATACCGTTATGGAAATGCTGTTTGATTCATATTCCGGTCAATACTATTGGGCCCCAGCGGGAAATGTTTTTCCATCCGGTCTATACGACACCCGGGAAAAAGCGGTCGCCGCAGCAAGAGAAGCGCTGGACTGCCGTGCAAAGCTGCAATGATCCTATGCGTTCCAAATGCGCGTGTAAAGCGCGGAGAACGTCGGCATTTGCGAGAACGGCCCGTTCGAAGCGCCCTGCAAAGACTGTATTGCCCGGATTCTGCCTTTTGCCGCAAACAGAAAAAGCGCCCCCATCGGGGCGCCGCAGGGCCGCATAGAACGGCCCTGTTTTTTATCAATCCACGTTTTTGTATGCAAGCAGTGAATCCAAAAGCCCATTCAGCCAATCGCCCTCGAAGGACTCGATATTGCCTGCGTCGCAGAGCTTTGCGAGCGTCGGATCGATCGGCATCTGTGCCGTCGCCGTAATGCCGTGCTTTGCCGCCGTCGCATCAAGCCGGCTCTCTCCGAACGGATGGATGACATGTCCGCAGTCGGGGCAGCGCACATAGCTCAAGTTCTCAACCAGCCCCAGAACCGGTACCTGCATCATGTTCGCCATGTTGACCGCTTTTTCCACAATCATGCCGACAAGCTCCTGCGGGCTCGTAACAATCACAATACCGTCGAGCGGGATCGACTGAAACACCGTCAGCGGCACGTCCCCCGTTCCCGGCGGCATATCGATAAACATGATGTCCGTATCGCCCCAGACGACATCCTTCCAGAATTGCTTCACTAAGCCGGCAATGACGGGACCGCGCCAGACGACAGGCGCCGTTTCGGAGTCCAGCAGCAGATTCAGAGACATGGTTTTGATCCCTGTTCGCGTTTCGACCGGATACAGCGTTTCCCCGTCGCCCATAGCTTTTTCCAAGAGTCCGAACGCCCGCGGGATCGACGGCCCCGTCACGTCCGCATCCATGATCGCCGTTTTCATGCCCGCGCGCTCTGCAAGCACTGCAAGCATGGAGGTGACGATCGATTTGCCGACGCCGCCCTTTCCGCTGACAACGCCAATGATCTTCTTCACATTCGACTGTGCGTTCTGCGGCTCTAAAAAGCTCGTCTTTTCACGGCTTGCGCAGCTTTCGTGGCAGCTGCCGCAGTCATGGGTACAGTTCTCGCTCATGTCCCGGTTATCTCCTGGCCTTTCTTCGTTGTTTCCCTATATTATACGCCGCAGGCCCTGCTTGTCAAACCTCAGCGTCGTGCGCAGGCTCGTCTGTCGTCTCAACCGGCTCCGTTCCCGCGCTTTCCGTTTCCTCCGCTGCCGCTTCCGTTGCATCTTCGTGCGACAGTTTTGTGCCGCATTTGCTGCAATACTGGCTTTCTTCCGGATTCTCGGCACCGCAGTTCCCGCAAAGTGCCACATGCTTCAATCGCAGATACTTTTGCTTTGCCGCCTGGATCTCGGCGTTCTTGCCGAGCGCCTTGCAGCACTGCTCGCGGAACTCCTCTGCGGGCGATGTTCCGAACCGCTCATAATACATCTTTCCGAGATCTCTGTAGATCTCGTCCCGCTCGCGTTCCAGTCCGGCGATCTGTACGGAAACGCCTGCGCTGTCTGCAATCTCCGACGCCTTTTTCGCCACGCCCTTAGACGCGCTTCCGATCCGTTTCCCCAGTTCATCAAAAAAGCTCATATTGATTCCTCCCGGTGATGAACCACATTTTTCCCTACTATACCACGGATTCTGCTCTACTGTCGCGGGACGGATAAAATGTCACACTGCGTTCAATCGCGCTTCAAAATGCAAAAGCAAAAGGGGGCTCGCCATAAGCCCCCCCTCCGCTATGACGCCCCCCCTGCCGCTGCTTTCTCTACCGTGTGCTCCTTCCCGCGATCGTCATGACCGCCGCATACAGCACGCCGGCGATCGGCCAGACAAACCACGACCGCCCTGCATCCAGCGCAATGGACGGAGAAAACGTGATATACAGATAGATCGCAACGGCAATGAGCCAATAACAAGTATTGATCGTGCCGAGCAGCCCGCTCTTTGCTTTTTTCTTTCTTGTATACTCTCCTTCTTCCAATAGCTTCTGCATGGCTGCATTGTATGTCCCGCCATAGACGAACGCGACACAGCCGATCCCGGCGATCAGGAACATCGCCGCAACGGAGATCACATACGAAAGATCCGAACCGTCGAAGCAGACCGCAGCAAACAGCGGCAGCACCGACAGAATGCAGAGCACGGTCCCAACGACATTCAGACGATCATATGTATTCTGGAATGCCGTCCTGCGTTCCTTTACCATGCCGCTCACACCGTAAGCCGTCTCAAACGGCTCTTTCTCAAGAAACGCGAACGCTTTGGCCTTTGCGCCCGTTGTCAGGAAGATCGCGACGCCCACCGCCACAAGCAGCAGCAGCGCGCACAACCCGAGCCCTGCGGCTGCATTCTCGGTGATCGGGGCGTTCGTGCTCTCGCTCCATGCGCCGAGCAGAAGAAGCGGTATCGCCGAGATGATGCAGAGAAACGTTGCAAGCGCCATTTTCGGCGCAGCCGCCTTTCGCAGATCCAGATACCGTGCGGCATCCTCCATTGTCACCCGATGCAGCTCCGTATCCGGTTCGCTCGCTGCATACTCCTCCGCTTCCAACTCGTCCTTCAGCAAATAATCGGTCGTTACTCCAAAGACCTTGCTCATCTGGAGAATGCGTTCCATATCCGGAACGGACTGCGCGCCCTCCCACTTAGAAACCGCCTGACGCGATACGCCGAGCTGCTCCGCAAGCTCCTCCTGCGACCAGCCGGCCTTCTTTCGCAATGCAATGATCTTGTCTGCCAGTATCACTTGTATTCCCTCCCAATATTTCGATCAGAGACGTTTTGAATGCCAATGGCGTGCGATTCCTCCGTCTCGCTTGTATCTGCATGATACGTTGATTCCCGGTTGCGTACCATCCATCCGACCGTAAAATCCGTCAACCGTCGGTTGCATCGTCTCGATTGTTTTGCAGACGGCGCGATATGTCCGCTCGCCCGCACCCATCACCGGCTTTTGCAGCGCGGCAGCCTGCCTGATTTTGCCTGCCGGTTCAGTCTTCACCGATAAGCTGCCGAAACGCCGTGTCAGAATCAAATCCGCTGCGCGCAAACCCCGCGGTCTCCTTAATGGCCTTACAAATACTGTAGCTGCACTGCATGAGGATCTCCGCCATTTCCGCCTCGGTATAGGGGCAGCAGCCGCTCACGATCAGCGTTGCAAGGCCATGCACCACGATCCACATGTCGCGGAAATAGAGTGCCGCGGCTTCCTCTCCGACATGATACGTTTTCATGACCGAACCGATCGCGTGATCTCTCGCATGCTCCATAACCGTAACAGCGCCGTTCTGCCCCTCTGCGTTGCGCGTAAAAAACAAAAGCCGATACAGCTGCGGTTCCTCCGCGGCAAAGCGCAGATATTGCTTTCCGAATCCGCGAAAGGGCTGTTCCTCCGCAAGCCCCGCATCCACATAGGCAAGATACCGCTGCTCCGCTGCATCGCGAACCGCTGCCCTCACCTCGTCCATGGTATTGAAATACGTAAAAATCGGCCGGGTCGATACGCCGAGTTCTCCTGCAATGTCCCGCGTCGTCAAGGCGCCGGCGCCCCTTTTCCGGACGACATCCAATGCGGCATTCACGATCTCGTCTTTTGTAAACTTCGCTTTTGGCGGCATTTTCCTACCCCTTTCGATGCGTTAATTCCATATTTCTTGTAATGCAACAAGTGATTTGCAACACTTGTATTGTATTGACCGGAAACGGCTTTGTCAAGGGGACGCCGAGCCAGCCCGCTAAAAAAATCCCCCACGGCATCTGCCGCAGGGGAAGACCAATCTATACAGCCGGCTCTGTCAGTCCGGAAATACAATACGATACAAGCGATAGATCGATGCGGCATCGCCGGGAACGCCGGTCGTCGCCATCGGGTCTTTCCGTGAGGTCTGCTCCGCATAAAATTGCAGCGCCGCTTCATCCGGGTGCAACGTGCAATCGCCCGTATGCATCCTCGCAAAATCGCAGAGCTTGTCCTTTGATACACCCAGCGCGTTCAATGCCTCCCGCAGGCGTTCCGGTCGGTATGCATCGAGCGCGGCCACGTACGCAGGCAGCACAAGGCTGTTGGCTCTGCCGTGCGGAACATCATGGAAATAAGTTAAAGGGTACCCCATGGCATGCATGAGCGTTGTCCCCGTTTGTGCAATCGCCATACCGCCCAGCATCGAGATCAGCATCAGCTCTTCCCGGATACCCTCGAGCTTTCCCTCGGCAAGCGGCTGCATACAATGCGAGAACCGTTTCAGCGCCTCAAGGCACAGCGCGTCCGTCGCGGGTGTAGCGCGCATGGAAAGATAGCTCTCAAAGCAATGCTGGAATGCATCCATGCCCGTATCAAACGTAATCGCACGGGGAAGTTTTTCCGTATATGTCGGGTCGAGCAGCGCTACACGCGGAAATGTCAGCGTTCCGCCAAACGATCTCTTGGTCTTTGCCGTGTCGTCCGTCATGATCGACCAAGGCGTGACCTCGCTGCCCGTGCCGCTTGTCGTGGGGATTGCGGCAATGGGGAGCACGCCGTTTTCATAGCCATATTGAAACAGCCGCTGCTCATCGATCTCATTTGCGGCAAACACCGCGATCGCCTTTGCTGCGTCCAACGGCGAACCGCCGCCGATGCCGACGATGAAATCCGCGCCGAAAGCACGCGCCCGCCGTCCGAGCGTCCTGCAAGCCGAGACGTTCGGGTTGCTTCCGATCCCTTCATACACCTCATATGCAACGCCCTCTGCCGAAAGCGCGCAGAGCGCATCTCCGAGTGCGCCGGACTTTCTTCCGGAGTTTGCGCCGGTCACGACGAACGCACGTTTACCGAGTGCAAGCAGTTTTGCATTCTCCCGTACGGCGCCGCGGCCGAAACGCACGACTGTCGGTAATTCAAACGAAAAGTTCATCTTTCATCGCCTCCTGCTTTCTCAAGGATTGCAGCGTCCGCAGGGAACGTACCCATCCGCGACCGCAGCGTCTCTTGTTTCAAAATACACACGGTTCCATTCCACAGGCAGTCCGCTGCAGGTCAGCTTATGGAATTTGCCCGAGTTTTTGTTGCCGATATAGCAAGTCCCTGCCGGAATGCTGCTCTGTAATTCTTCCTCCGGCGTCAAAACCGCCGTTCGCGGGTCATAGTCGCGCTCCGTCGAAAACGTCAGCGTTCGTCCGTCGCTTTTGCAGCAGATCGTACCGCAGAGATCCGTTCGATACACGGACGCTCCGGCATCTGCAAGTCTGCTCAGCACTGCTTCATCCGGCAGGCCGTACCGATTTCCGTGTTCAACCGAGATCACAGCATAGCGCGGCATGACCTCGCGTATAAACACATACGAGCTGCTGCCGTCGCTGCCGTGGTGTCCGACCTTCAGCACATCCGCAGACAGACGCGCGCCCGATTCCAGCAACTGCTGCTCGGCGACACGCTCCGCATCGCCCATGAACAGGAAGCCTGTTTCGTCCAGATCGATGCGAACGACAAGCGACGTATCGTTCGTCGTTGCCGGCGCCGCCACCGGACTCAAAAACGTCACCATCGCTCCGCCGAGCAAAAAGCTGTCTCCCGCTTTCGGCACGGTCAGAGATTTTCCCCGTTTATCCGCGTATTTGCAAAAGTTTTGAAACGACTTGGAGTCGTAGTCCGTCACCGGCGCATAAATCGTCCCTGCGCTGCATTCCTTGAGCGCCGCGGCCAGCCCGCCGACGTGATCCTCGTGCGCATGGGTACAGATCACAGCATCCAGATACCGAATCTGCTTATCCCGCAGAAACGCTACGATATAACTACTGTCCGCCACATTTCCGCCGTCGATCAGCATGGCGCTGCCGCCCGAAAGCACCAGTGCGGCGTCCGCCTGGCCGACATCAAGAAAGTATGCGGTAAGCTCCTGCGAAGAAGCGCGTATCGGATTGCGGTTCTCTCCGGCCGTCGAAAACCCTATGAGCGCAAGCAAAAACAAAATGCCGGAAAGCAACGGCATCCAATACCGTTTTGCTGCAAGCGCAATCTTTTTCATAAACAGAGTATAGCATTTGCCGCGGTCTGCCGCAAGCATCGGCATCCGGCCGCATTCCTCCGCCAAGCGCGTTTGCAGAACGCTTGAGCGCCCGTTTGTTTCTATGCTATACTGGTGGCAGTTTATTCTCAGGAGGATGTAATCATGATTTCCGATTCTTTGATCCATCAGCTTCGCGGCCGCGGTTTTCTGGCTGAGCGTTTTGAGACCGGCGCGCAGGCGAAAGAGGCGGCGCTTGCGCTCATCGGCACCCGCAGCGTCGGCATCGGCGGAAGCATCACCGTGCGCGATCTCGGCCTGCCGGAAGCATTGACCGCCCAGGGCAACACGATACACGCCCATTGGTATGCATCCCCCGAGGAATTGCCCACGGTACGCCATGAGGCGCTCCACGCAGACGTATATCTCTGCTCCGCGAACGCAGTGTTAACGGACGGCCGTCTCGTCAATATCGACGGCACGGGCAATCGGGTCGCCGGACTGATCTATGGGCCTCCGGTCGTAATTGTAATCGCAGGCAGCAACAAGATAGCCGAGTCCCTTGACGAGGGCATTGCCCGAATCCGGCGCGAATGCTGTCCCGGCAACGCTTGGCGGCTCGGTCTCGACACGCCCTGTGCGCGAACGGGAAAATGTGTGGATTGCCGAACTCCCGCCCGCATGTGCAACGTCATCACCATTCACGAAGCGCCCACACGCGCCGTCAAAGAGTTTCACGTGCTTCTGACGGACGAACCGCTCGGGCTTTGATCGTCCGTTTAAGACGCGCTCGGCCGGCAAACAGCAAAAACCGCCCTTGAAACGGGTGGTTTTGGAAAGAGATTTGTCAAGGGTGTTTTCTACATCCAACTACAGCTTTGTATAAAAAACAACCGAGCATAAATAATAAATAGACTCCAGCGGTATGAACCGCACCCCATTTGTTAGACAAGTATGATAAAATACTTGTACTAAGGAATGGGGTGTTCATTTATGCGATGCAGCAAGAACGTGAGTGTTCATCTTGTACATTAAAGTTCATCTTATCAAATCTTTAGCATTAGGTCGCATATCGCATTATGAACATCATCGCAAGGTATACAGCAAGCTTCAATCCAGCGCCTATTAACGCAGAATACAAACTGGCTTTAAAATCGAGTTTTCCTCATCCACAAAAGAACCGGGGGATATTGCGGCGTTCCCCCATATCCAAACGCTGCCGTCCCGTTTTACGGCGGCGTTCAAAGTTGAAGTCACAAAAACGGAGTTCACATCTTCCATGATTTTGGTAGGCGAAGTCCTGCTTTTTGTATCGCCTGTTCCAAGCTGCCCAACTTCATTGTCCCCCCATGCCCACAGACTGCCATCGGCCTGTACCGCCAAGCTATGCCTGTTGCTTGCGGCAACAGACACAACGTGCTCCATGATTCTTTGCGGCGTCTTTACGCTGCCGCTATGCCCCACGCCCACCTGCCCCGCATCGTTATAACCCCAAGCCCACAGGCTGCCGTCCTGCTTTACGACAAGACAGTGATTGACGCCCATTGCGCCAAACGCAACATCTTCCATGATCTTAACAGGTTTATTCGAGAAAGAACTGTACTCAGAAGCGTATTGGGCGGCCGTAGAATCAGGTTCAAAGATAATATCCCGCCCCCACATCCACAAACTGCGATCCTTTTTTATTGCCATCGTATGCATATGTATTTCAGACTCTTCCGACTGCGGGATTACAGAAGCAATCGAATTTGCGATTCTCACAGGATATTTCATGTAAACATGCTTGGCATTGCCATACTCAAAGCCCACGCCAAGCTGTCCCCGTGCATTTTCTCCAAAGCCAAAGAGCGCACCCGATTCTCTAAGCACATAGGTTTGCGTATTGTAAACCGGATTGACCCAAACCGCATGCACCTTCTCCATTTTTCTTTCAAAAGCATATTCTCTGTATTCAAACTCAAAAGAGGATTCCGTCTGAGCCCTTTTTCTCCATACCGTCCACAACGAACCATCTGTTTTCAATGCCCAAAAAGATGAACTGCGCAAACCATTTGCCATGATTGCGCTTACGCCTTCCATCACTTTTTCAGGAGTCTGTTCAAAATGAGACGAGGGTATTTCTCTGTTGCCCTCCCTGTATGTCGATATATCCCACGCCCATAGGGACATGTCTTCATAAAGAACGCAAAGGAAAGTGCCTCTTTTCCCGTTGGTGTCGGTCCCTACATGAACGGCGTCGGCAACGTGATCTGCAAGCTTCCAAGTCTTTCCAAACCTGCAAAAAGGCTCATCCTGGGTTGATGGGACGCTGTCCATGCTCCAAATCCACAGTTCGCCGTTTTCTTTGACGATAGCAATGTAATCTAATCCAAAGGAAACCGCAGTACCTGTATGGTTTATCAAAGCATGCCCTTCGTCCTGAGGCAAAATGGCATTTGGATCGCCCGGCGCACCTATAGGCCAATAGAATTTATATAGCAAACAAGATGCTGCTAACACAACGATTACCAGAAATATCAGCAAGGGAATTATCAGGGCTTTTTTATTCATCTGTTATCACATCCATATGAACTATTCCCATGGGAACTAATTAGTTCAATTTTGAACTAATAGAGCAAACACCATTTGCATCAATAATTGCAGCGAAACAATTTTTTATGTGCAATACTTCCATGCCGTTTTCGACAACATATTCACGGGCATTCTCATCATTGGGATTAAACGCTAAAACATAGTATCCTGCAATAATTGGAGAGCTGTCAATTCCAATTTCGAGGACATCAACGGTTTCTTCAATGAGCTCATATACATAAAATCCCAATCTAAAAAGGCATTTTCAGCAACTACTCCATTTGCCAACGCGAACCTCAAAGCAGTTTCAATAGTTTGAACGTAAACAAAACTTCGGAAAGAGTTTTGTCTACGGCAAGAGGGGGAGACACTATCTTCTCTTTAAGATTAGCCTATGCTTTGTATGGCTGTAAAAGCATCTGATTCTCAATCATAAATCATACCTAACAACCTCCAGATGCTTTATTATATCCTCTGGAGAGACGTTAGAATCAGCAGGATACCTAAAGCTGAATTGATCGCCGTTTTCCCACCAATAAATGTAAACATCATTAAACAGTTCTCCAAAAAAGAACTTCGTGTCCTTAAAACGCTTAAGACTGAAGCGGCTAATACGTTCCTCGACCTTTTTGTCAGTTTCACCCCCCTGTATCCATGAGAATACTGCTTGTTCCTCGCCCCCGTCTGTTTGATAAATTATGGAAGTGCCTTGGAGGATGATCATAATAGACGTTTGCTTGAAGCCTGGCAGCGGCGTTTCTTTTAAAAGATAAACATACTTTTTGTCATAGAGCTTAAAATCATCCGGATGCGCCATTTTTTTCGGGTCTGTTGCTTTTACCGCTTTAATTTCTTTTACTGCCTCCTCTGCGCTGCTAAATTCTACAGCAGGCTCAGCACTTCCATTTATTTCAGAATACGGCATCGCAGATTCTACTATCGTGCCGACCTCATCGACAGATGGGACTCCGTCCTTGGATAATTGAGGGAACGACGACTTCGAAGAAGAACAAGAGGTCAAAAGCATAACAAGTATAGAAATGGTAATGAATAGAATTCTTTGTTTTTTCACTGTGTTCACAATGTCTCTTTTACAGAAAGAAACAAGCTCCTTTCTAAATACCATGCGCCCTGCTTTCTTTTCCCAGCAAAGCTCTAGCCCACTTTTTATAATGATTAGGATATGTCTTATTTGTTTGCGTGAATCCGTTTGCTCAGGCATCCGTGCAAAGGATCATGGGCTTGCTGTTGCAGAACAGTTTTCCATCCTTCACCTCAACGGCTGTCCCGTCGAGCAGATTCTCGCGACTGCCGTCCGATAGATCGACCGTTATCTCTGCCGACTGCCCTTTCAGAGAGAACACACCGATAAACCTCCTATTTCCGCTTCCGCGCTGCAAGACGGCGATGTCCTTTGCATCGTCCGCCTCCGCGCGGAACCAATCCGCGCTCCCGAACCGCTGTTTGATCGCATATAGTCTGCAAAGCAGACTGCTGAGATCGCGTCCCGTTTTCCGATCGATGGGGTCCTTGTCAAACAGGCTTGGCAGATGCGTGTTTTCAAACTCCTGTCCCGCATAGATCAGCGTTGTGCCCTTCAGAAAATACAAGAATGCGGTATAGTTTTCAAGTGCGCGTTCGTCATGCACATAGGAGCAGATACGCGGCTGATCGTGGTTTTCAAGAAACCGCAGTTTATTGTAATTTGCAGGATAGACGCCTTCCTGAAAATTCAGCATATCAAGATAGTGGCTAAGGCGCGCCTTTCCCGCAAGATACTTATCAAACACCTCGCGAATATCGTACTCATATTCCAGATCGAATACGGAAAACATGTCCGTATCCAAAGCGGAATCGATGCCGTTTCGCCGTGCCAGGCAACCATAACCGAGATGCACCGTCTCGGCGAGCCAAATGCAGTCCGGGTTGACCTCTGCAACTGCCTCCCGCGCCCTGCGCCAAAACGCAAGCGGCACAAACGACGCCACGTCGCAGCGGAATCCGTCCACGATTCCCGCCCACATAACAAGCGTATCGATGAGGTATTTCCACAGACCCGGCGCGCGGTAATCCAGATCGATCACATCCGACCAATCCCCCATCTTGTTGCCGGGCTTGCCGTTCGCGTCGTGATAAAAGTATTCCGGATGCTCCATATACAGCATCGAATCCGGCGAAGTATGGTTATACACAACATCGATCATGCACTTCATTCCACGCGCATGAATCTGCTGCACAAGCGACCGGAAGTCCGCCATAGTGCCGTAAGAGGGATTCACGCTTCGATAGTCGCGGTTCGCGTAGGGGCAGCCGAGCGTCCCCTTCTTCCCCGCAACGCCGATGGGGTGGATCGGCATCAACCAAACAATATCCGTTCCAAGCGCGCGGATGCGGTCAAGATCGTCCGCAACAGCGCGAAATGTCCCTTCCGGCGTGTGATTGCGGACGTAAACGGAATAAATGACCTGGTTTTGCAGTCGCGGATCGGTTTGAAGCGCCATGTGTGCTCTCCTCCTTGCAATCTCTTTTCACTCTATCACATCCCTACCAAATTGCAAGCGCTTCTCAATGCGTTTTTTCACACGGACTTCCGCAGGAGGCAGATCCGGCCCGCCGCTTGGCACGGTGCCGGATCCCGCATACAGCTCAGGTTCCGCATTTTGATAGAACCCCGCGCGGGGCGCGCCGCCTGTCACAGCAGGCGTTCGATCCGCGGCTTTGGCGAATTTCCCCGTTGCATGGATGCGGCTTGCGGGGCGGGACGTATGGGAGGTTCTCCTCTTCAAGCCTACCGGAGATCCGCCGCATCCGTTTCATCATCCGGCTCGGCGTTCAGCCTGTCGTGACGCTTTTGCGTCGCTCGTGCCGCCAGGAGCAATACAAGATAACAGAGTACGATGGCTCCAATCCCCCAAATCGCAGCAAAACCGAGAGCGCCGACAAGCCTTTGATGACGCAAGAACGTAAAGCCAAACAGAAAGACGGCGATACAAAGCCCGACGATTACGGAGATTGTAAGGATGGTCTTACGGCTCATATCCATTCTCCTATCCCAAATCCCGGCTCGAATACATGAAACGGTCAGGTACACCGCAAGTCCCATGAGCAGGATCCATTCACCAGCAATTGCGCGCACATCCCTTATGACCAGAGCTTCCACAAACAGGGCGATTACAAGTCCCCAAAAGGCCATCCAGCATCCCCGGCTTTCGATTTCCAGCAGCTTGCGCTCCTGCTGCTCATCCAGATTACTTTTTCTCCGCTTCATCTTCATCTTCCTCCCAAAACAAATCGTTCAGTGTTACGCCCAGCGCCTTGCAGATTGCTACGCACAGCTTAATGGAAGGGTTAAACTCCCCCGCTTCAATCAGGCCGATGGTTTGCCTCGTGACCCCGGCCCTTCCGGCTAACTCGGTTTGAGAAATGTTAAGCTCAATGCGCCTGAACTTCATTTTTAAATTTCTCATCGGCATCCCCTCCTTACAATGACAATTATAAATTGCATTTGTGGATATGTCAAGTATATATTGCAATTATTTTCTATAATTTACAGCCATTTCTCCTCGGACTGAAGCGCTTTGAGAATTTGACGACGATGTCATCGACGCAAAAGCAAACGATTTCCCTTTGTGAAAGCGCCTTGTAAAATTATCAAGGAATGGCTTTGCACTTTCCCCAGAAGATAAATAGATGTTGTGTCACAAATGCGTGTTGGCTGAAACGGCTCGATAGTCCTTGCTTCTGCCGCCTTCCGGCACAGAAATTGCAGCCGACCTCTGCTATCGGTCCCGTCAAGATTTATGCGCAAATTTATTTGCAGACCCCGGCTGAGTGAAGTCAACCGGCAATAGAAACGTCGTCCAGAGCCGCCTCCAAGTGCTTCATGTTCATGTATTTCTTGTTGCCCCACTGGGTGCCGGCCACGTGGCGGAGCCTCGCGCAGACCAGCATCAGGGCGGAGTTGCCGTCCGGGAACGTCCCCACCACGCGGGTCCTGCGGCGGATCTCACGGCTCAGCCGCTCGATCACGTTGTTGGTGCGAATGCGGGTCCAGTGTTCGCTGGGAACATCGCAGCAGGTCAGCGTCTCCTCAATGCCGTCCTCGACCTTCTTGGCAGCCTCCTTCAGTTTCATGGCGCGCAGCTCAGAAACCACGGCCTTCGCCTTCTCGCGGGACGCCTTTTTGCTCTCCTGAGCGTGGATCGCCTTGAGCATTTTTGCCACAATTTTGACCTTGGATTTAGGCACAACGGAGAAAACGTTGCGGTAGAAATGCACCGTGCAGCGCTGGTATTTGGCGTCCGGGAACACCTCACCCACGGCCTCCAGCATCCCCATGCACTTGTCACCGACGATGAGCTTTACGCCGTCCAAGCCGCGTCCGCGGAGCCACTGAAAGAAGCTAACCCAGCTGGCCTTGTCCTCCTTCATGCCCTCGGCAGCGCCCAAAACCTCACGAAAACCGTCCTCATTCACGGCGATTGCCACAAAAACAGCAACATTTTCGTACTCTCCGCCCCAGTTGCGGCGCAGGTAGATGCCGTCCACGTAGACGTATGGATAGCGCCCGCCCTGTAACGGGCGGTTGCGCCAATCCTCAATATGGACATACGCTTTCTTGTTCAGCTCGCTGATGGTAGCGGGCGAGACCTTGCTGCCCCACAACGCCTCGGTGATGTCCTCCACACGGCGCACGGAAACGCCTGCCAGGTACATCTCGATGAGCGCCTCCTCCACGCTGCTCTCCCGGCGGCGATACCGCTCGATGATGGCAGTCTCGAAGGATACGCCCTTGAGCCGGGGTACGTGGAGCGTAACGTCACCGGAAGTGGTAGTAAGGTTGCGGCCATAGTGGCCGCTGCGGTAGCCCTGACGGGCCTCGCTGCGCTCATAGCGGGCCGCCTGCGTCAGGGACTCCGCTTCCTTCTCCAGCAGCTCGTTCAGGGTTTCCTCCACGCTGCCGCGAACCAATTCCTTGATTTGGCCCTTGATTACTTCCTCGTTTAGCTGTACAATTTTCTCGGACATAGTTTGCTTGCTCCTTTCGAATGGTGTGTGGTAACTTCATTCTACCAGAGCCTGCAAGCTATGTCTTCTTTTATGTGGTTTCCAATTTGCGCAAGTTATTGTACATTATCCTGCTATCAAAGCTTCGTCAGAAAATATGTTTTATCCGCTGCAAGGAGAATTGCATTGAAAAAGGACTTGCTTTTGCAAGTCCTTATTTCTGGCAAAGAACCGTAATTCTGTTAATAATCGTTTAGGGGGCAGCATTATCCTGAGGCCGTATTACTCAACTGAAACATCGCAGCAAACAGGGATTTATCTACGTGTTCCGTCATCATTAAAATGTTTTTTCAAAGCTTTCTCCGTCGAATAAATTGACGCAATCATAATAAAACACTGAATTGTCATAAGAATCACCCCTGCAAATCCAATCGTATTCTTATCACTATGGTATAACGGAATATGTATCAAAACAGATGGTATAATCATTACCCATCCTGTTTTCCACCAGAGTTTTCCGCAATAGTCGTGAGCAAATCTCCATGTATCCATATTTTTCATTGAGCGAGTTGTTCTGTATCCCACTATGTTGTTTATACGTTTGGGACAATGTTTCCACATCATTCTTCCACTAATAAGCATAACAATGGGAATGATTAAATCACACATTAACAACCGATACCACATAGAATTCCCCCCCCCCCCCCGCAAATTCCAATTCTTATACGCTGTATAGCATATCTGTATAGAAAAGCCCATGCGTGTTGCAACCTCATTAACTCTTCTGTATATTGTTGTTTTCAAACCTCCATGGAAAGAGTCGAGCTCAAATGTATCATCGTTGAAAACAATCATAAAAGTTGGCATGAGATCCGTTGTTCCTAGTACAATATTCATCAGTACAAACTTTTTGAAATAATCTAGTCCCACTGGCCCCATTTCTGAAAACAACGGGTGGCGGTCAAAATAGCTTAATGGAATACGTATATGATCTAAGTTCTTATTAGACTTCATTATCATAGCATATTTTTCTGCCCGCTCAAATTTGTTCTTTTGAGGATAATATGCATAATCGTTAATTAAAAACATATCTCTTGGGATTTGTGAAAACTTTAGTCCGGAAATCTTTTCTATAATCGCGTCAGATAATTCACTTTGTTCTCCAATCTCCTGATACATAGCTTTTAAAAAACATGACATGCTATGTATTCCTTCGATTATTCTTTCATAAACGTCTTCTTTACTAGTCTTATCATAGAAAGAAAACTCGGATGAGAAAAAAACTTCAATTGGATTAACACTGGCAAAAAAGCTTTTCAAATCATCCAAGAGATCAGATAACTCCATATTGTTTTCAACTGCATAGGTCTTGGTTAACACATGCATTCCAGCAAAAGGAAAGAAAACCGAAATATCAATTTGCTTGACAAGTTGAAATGGATGCTCTTTTGTTATTTCATTTCTTTTCTCGACAAGCCATTTACAAGACGAAAGATATTTTTCTCTATTCTTTTCGTAAATAGTCTTATAATCTGTATGCGCAATGGACTTTTGCAAAACAAATGTGATATTCCTATACTCGGAGAAAAAGTTATCGAGCGCCGAAATGTTGTTAAAAAAATTATCTTCCTTGTTAAACCTTTCCAGAGAGAATAATGCACTATAGTATTTTTGAAATGCTGGGAATAAAATATCAGACATAATTAATCACTCCAATTAATCTGAGTGGGGCAGTATATTTCAATACGTGGCAACGTTATAGACTTCAGTATTTAACGCTCAAAATAGAAATTCATCTGTGCTTCGACCCCGCAACTGACTTTGGATTAGGTGGTTGGGGGGGGGTGATAGGTAAACTTTCAAGCAGATTCAGTAAGGGAAAGAGTGTTGTCTGAAGGAATGCAGGAAATTGGGGACGGTTTCTTCAAGGTATTGTGCATTGAACAATACTATTGCAGAGTGGAATCCTTATCAATTGGTTGAAAAGGCTCATCTATTATATCTTGATCTATGCCAATTATTTGCTCATATAAACTTGAAGAAATAAGTTGCCGAAGTTCTTCTGACATTAAACTATTAATATTAGTATCCTTTTTTACATAATCACTTGAAAGGTATTTTTCTATAATTTGTTGGCGTATTCTTGCTTGCATTTTTACCGCAGGCGGAAGACCGGGCAGAGATAATGCCATCGCATAGTCGGTATAGGCGTTATCAGCGAGCTCCTGACCTTTTTCTGAAGAATATTTTTTACTCATCAGCATTCTGTCTTGAATAGAAGCACGTTTGAAAAAGACAGCAGCAATGATTACATGAGGTTGATCTTGGGCCAATTCTTGAATTGCTCGATCTGCAGCAGATAATGCTTCTTCATATTTTCCTAAGCCAAGATAAATATCGGATAAAGCAACTGCACACTGGGGACAGTTTACATTTCTATCCAATGCTGTGTTCAGTGTACAAATAGCGGCTTCGATTCCCTCTTTTCCAGGATTTATCAAGCGCTGAATCTCCGCTTTGCTTCTGTATCCATGCTCATCATCTGGTATATTATCAATTGCCTCTGAACAAATGCTCAGTGCAGTAGATAAGTCCCCTATCCCGCGATAATAATCGCAAACAAACTCAAAGCATCGCCAATTCCACGCCCTTTTATTTTTATTAAGCTTCTCAACAATATCTTTTGCCTCATCATGCAAGCCGATATGTGCAGCATACTCGACATAGTCAGCTAGCAGATCCATATCATTTTCAAAATGGCTAAGGCCTGTCTTTAGGACTTTACATGACTCATCAAAGAGATTACCTCTAGCAAGCTCCGCTGCCAAATTATGATAATCTGATGAATCGCCTGGGATATCGGTTTTATCACACACAAATCTCACAATCTTTTTTATTAGGTTTACACCGCCGCTTTTTTGCTCAGAGCGAAGCCGCTCCACATTTGCATGAGCGTCATAAACCGTATGGATGTTCAAATCAATATCACTATCATCTGCCAAATCAATCAGCCATGAAAAACGGTTGCCAAAATCATTTGTCCGTTCATTTATCTGATTAATTCCATTCGCCACTATTTCGGCTAGTTTATTCAATGCCTCACTATTCTTTTCCTCAGCAGTATTAATATAATGGGTCTGCTTCTCGTCAATTTTCTGACTGGTATCACTAGCTTTTTCATTGATTTCTTGTAATGCCTTATTCATCTTTGAGGATATGTCTTGAATGAACTTAGCTTGTCCAGTTTGAACCTCCAATGTTACATGCTTCTCTATTTCTTCTGACAATTCAAGACGCATTTTATCTATACGCTCATCAAACATTTTCAAACGATTCATGCCAAGAAAAGCAACAAATGATCCAGCTAAAGCAACAAGCACTGGAATAACTACAGCGAGGTAATCAGTACTTAAAAGACCAGTATTGTCAATGTTAATGTTAGTATATTCCGTTGAATTAACTAATTTGGAAATTTCTGTTAGTATAGTTTCCATGCGTACAAGATAGAAAATACTTGCCACTACAACAACGAGCATCACGATGAAAAACATTATCCCAAAGAAAACGGCACCATGTTTTATTCTGCTCATTTGTTGTTCGATTGTTAGTTCGTCGTTTTTTCTCTTTGCCACATTATTATCCTCCAGTTATTTGGAATACTTATTGAATCATAAGCATGTTGTTTTAGTCTTTTTTAATTCTCGTGCTGGTAAAGTAAAAGCTTCGTTCCTGAGTTCGGAATCATTCCACATCTCAAAATTATACGCAATAAAGGGGTGCGCCATCGTCTCACCGCCTTTGCCTTGCATTGAGCTTATGCCAATCGCGTTCGTCATATCGATCCATTTTTTTGGCGTCAGAGTAAACTGCGGAGTTTCTGCATCAACTACAAGTGAAGTCCATTCCCATGCGGTTCAAATTGCAAAGGATGTTTAAATCGACCATTTTATGAATCGAGTGTACTCAATAACATTTTGTGTGCCAAAAACACGATTCAGATAATTCCTAAATTGATCGCTAATTGGAACTGTTATTAGAATTGCCAGTCTTTTTCGTGGTCTTGAGCAGCAAACATAAAAGAGGTTTCGATTCCGAATATACGCTTTTAAATCGTTCCCGGCAAGTTGGCTTTCTTCTTTCCATAGAATATCTTCAAATTTGTAGAGGTTCCAACCACGCCCCATTACAAGCAAAACATTGTCATACTCTTCACCTTTAACTCCATGATCTGTCGAGTACATGCCGTCAACCTTGAAAAAATTGATAGCACGAACAACCTCCTCATATTGAATAGCGTAAAACCTTGCGAGAGTCGTTTTGTGGTATTCTTGGGGTTCTTCTGCCTCATATAGCTTTTTTAGTCTCTCAATCTCCGGCTGGATAGGGATCAATCGGCTGTCGTATGCCGCCTTTAGAACATCGTAGACTGTTCCTTGTCTTGCAATTTCCAAGCCTCTTTTTACAGCTTGCCACTGCTTCTTCTGCTTTTTAGTCTCGATAGGTCGTCTTCCAGCACCCAATGCATCAAACATCAGCTTAGTATCATTAAGCACCAATGCATTGTACAAAGGTTCAATCCTATCTCTGAAGAAAACAAAGTGTATATCGTCCTGCTCTCTGAAATGGTCGCCAAGAGCATCAAATAAATTGGGATAGTTTTGGTGCCGAGCCAACATTCTATGAGTAATCATCAAAACCTTATTGTCTGACCCCCAACCTCTTTTCTTCAGTTTTTCTTGAACAGCATTGATGTAACTGGAAAGAACCTGATCCGGTAAATCATCTTTATAGTTTCTCTCTGTATTTCTCTGTCCGGTGAACTCATTTGTGGTTATGACTATCATCTCTCCATCATTCTCATCCAGTGCTGATATTTGAGGGAGATTCGGACGGATTTGATTCAAAGCGTCAACGATAACTGCTTGTGATCTAAAATTCGATCCTTTTTTTATTTCCATTATGTTTTCACTTTGAATTGATCCACAAGCACCGTTTGATGCATAGATTGTTTGCCATGAATCGCCAAAGAATCCAAACTGGGGACCCTTTCCTAAGTCAATAAAATAGGTCAAGAACTTGTCAGTAATAATCTTAAACGTATCCTGATATTCGTCAATAAGAATCAACGGGTATTTGTCCGACAGTAGCATTCGAAACTTTTCTTTGTCAAGGAACCATGCGAAGATCTTGATAATGTCATCATGAAACAAGTGAAGTGTTCCATCTTCTTCTAAATAACGAATGCCAAGGTCATAGACAACTCGCTTTACTTCTTCAACTGTATGATCAGAAGGGATGAAGTCCAGCTCCTTTGCTGCGACAACCAGGGAAGATCGGAAATTCTGTATATTCTCCCATGCAAAACTGTGTATTGTTGATGGAATGATGAAGCTGTCTGAAAAAATACGGGAAGCGATTACTTCTACCGCAGCATTTGTGTAAGTCAGGCAGGCAACATGTTTGCCATTTCGCTTGTATTCCTTTGCTTTATGCTTATCAATCCACTCAACAACGCGATGTAATGAATATGTCTTCCCCGATCCAGCACCAGCTTCAACTTTGAAAGATTTGCCAGATTGCAGGACTGCAATGATTTCTTCATCGATTTTATCCGCAAGCTCTTTAGCTTTTTCATAGTTTGTTTTTTCTGACATAGTCATCACGCCTTTCTATCTTCATGGATTAATCGCTTGTGTTGACGGACAGGCGCTTCTTTTTCTGGCATCTTGGCTTGATCGTTGAGCCAGATGAGGCCATCTCTGATATATGTGGGTATATGGAAATCCTCATATTTGGGATCTGTCAATAACTTAATTGCAAAATCAGTTTTGCTTTCTCCAGATTCACTTTCCTCAAACAAAGGTATTTCGGTCGCATCCTCTGCGATTCCAAACAACGCTCTATTCACATTTTGAATGGATTCCTCTAGACTTCTCGGGTATGCTCCATTTTCCTCCTTTTGAAATTCAAGGTGACGGAGTGCATTTGTTCTTTTCAATGAGTCGGTGGATAGCTCAATTACTTTCTCGATTGGAATGGGTTTCGACACGGCAATTCCATAAACATCGTGACACCACCTGTTGATCGCACCGTTTGAAGAATGTAACGCTTCCGAGCGTTGGCACTTCTTATTTCGTTCGCGGACAAAGTCAACATCCGTAAGAATCAAAGTCGGGATTTCAAGGAAATCCAAGAAATCATAAAATCTATGGGCATAAGCACCGCCGACTTCATCAAGGGAATAGTATTGCGACTGGAGGGGAGGTGTCGTATTATCGAACGCCCCCGATTCAGCGCATTTCAGTATCATTTGGGGGATAAGTAATCTTTCGGTAGCACCTTCTACAAGAATAGCTTTATCACAAAAGTACAGGTCACAATAGCTGAGTTTCAAATACTTCTGAAGAAATGCAAGATTCTCTTTCTGCTCGTCTGTCTGACCTTCTTGGTAGAAGTGCTGCAAATCTTTGCAGTTTACCCCGTTCGTTGTTCTTCGCATATACCTTACTTGCTTAAAGTCAACAGTATTCGCTACGTGAGAAGAATGAGAAGAAAGAATAGTCTGCAAATGTCTTCCAGCACCGATGGACTCTTTGAGGAACTTACTCACAAAACCTACAAATGTTGATTGCAGTTGGGGATGCATATGAGCTTCAGGTTCTTCAATAAGTAGCAAAGGTATCGTCGTTGCGTTTGCAACAACAGCCCTGGAAAACTCGGTAAGAATCAAGGAAATCTTAATTAAATTCTTATAGCCCAATCCATTATGCGTACTTGGCAAGCTTTCACCCCCGTCGGAGGAGGTGTACATTAGGTCCGTATTGCTCATTATTTGATTCTTCAGCGAGATGTTAGAACTTGCCTTCAACTTCAAATCTTCTGCTGAAGGATATCCGAAATGGATCATTCCGGCAATAATTTGATTCATGAGCGCATCAATTCTTTCCTGCGCTGAAAAGCCGACATCATCAACATATCGATTGAGTTCACTAATGATTGGACTAAAGGCCGACTCCAGTTCCTGTTCCTCGGGATTAAACACTCGATTCATCATACCAGCAAGAGGATGATCGTTTTTGTTCTCCGACTCATCGAGATTTCTTTCTGCTTCGATAGTTCGGTAAGTGAACAGTTTTCGTAACAAGCTTGAAGGTTTCTCCTGGCAATCTTCAACATTGCTCGGATTGACAGCCAAAACTTTAAGGTAAAAGAATTTGTCAAAAGAGTCTTTTACTACTGTAGCAGTTAATGCTCTGTCAAAACCCTCTTGCCCTTCATCACCCGGATTATCCTTTTGGCGAGCCTGCAGCAACTGATCATAACGGCCTTTGCAGGAGGAGAACATTTCATCTGTTTTCAATTTATCAAAGGTATAAATTGCATCAATCCGGGCGCTGGTATTGTTGTCATCTATGTCAATGATGAACGGGCTTAAGCTTCCAAGTGGCTGATCATCATCTTCCTCCGAGTAGTCGATATAAAAGGAAATGCTTGTTTCCGCAATCTGTTGTTTTACTTCCGATTGATCTATTTCTCCGGCCCAGTATTTTTCTATTACATCATAGAGACGAGATCTGCATTCGAGGGGATAATCATCTATTGAAAGCGTTTTCTCTTCATTGAGTACTTTCCTGATGAGATTAATTACGGATGTTTTGCCTGTATTGTTTTTTCCCACAATCAAAGTAAGAACACGATCGAGAAAAATGTCTATATTCGTGAGTAATCTGTAGTTTTCAATATGGATCTTCTGTAAGTACATTTTTTCCGCTCCCTTATGTCTTTTCCGTACACATAGTCTTGTTGGCTAAGCGATGACCTTGGATCTTGTTATGCTTCATTATTCTCTTACTCGAGGCTGGTTGGAAATCCAATCTTAAACCCTGACAGCTTTAGAGCAGGTTAACTGCACGAGTCCAGCAATCAGAAAAGACCCAATATACCAATATAATTATACCATAAACTGGGGAATAGTTCAATAAGAGAGGGAAAAAGAAATATGGCATATTTCAATATTGGTAGCAGGGCAAAAGAATATGGTTTTTAGATTTAAGTTATCAAGGCTTATCCATGCTCCTTGCCTTCAGTTCAATGAAAACGCTGCAGTGAAGAAGCGGTTCCTTGTTCTTTCGAAGGTTGGCCAGGAGTTCGATCACATCCTGCAAGTTGCCTTCGGCCTCGATGGTGTCATTTACGTCATTGCCGCCGCTCTTGAGCTTATTTCGGCGGGTGGCGTTCTGAATGATCTTCCTCTGTTCCATGCTTTCCACCAGACGGTGATAGATTCGGAGCGTTACGCCGCTGCGGTCAGCAAGCTGGGACAGGATGGCCTGTTCCTCAGTGGAAGGGGGATATTCTCGGATAACCCACACAGATCGGTAACTGTCGCCAACAACATAGTGGTCGGATAAGAATTTCACGGAGCCGGGCAGGATCATGTCGAAGAAGTCCTTCGTCCGAATTTCCTCCATCTGTGCCGGCGTCAGCACTTTCGGTTTGATGCGCCGTTGCCACCAGCTCGGTTCCGAGCCTGATATGCCGCTTGAGGTCTGCAAGGTTTTTGATGTGGAGCGGCCTGAGGTCTTTCTTTTCTGCCGTCATAACTCCAGCTCCACTCCGTACAGCTCATCCTGCGACCAATGGATGGTGAAGTCCGCGTCCTCAATGTTGTCGCAGTGGTCGTGCAGGAATTCTTCGTCTGCATCCGCTCACATCTTGAAATACGCCACTTCCTCGGGCGTTGCCTTGAAGGTTTCGCCTTCGCCGTAGAGATATGCTTCCACATGTACGCTGACTTCCTGTTCGGAATCCAGCTCATCCATGAAGTTCTCGTAGGCAGTCCAGCCCTCGAGATCATCTGCGTCCCTCGGAATACCGGCAGCGAGAAACTCTACCTGGTTATTGTCTGCGGTAAGCGTTACCGCTGAAAAGAGCACAGCCATATATCACATTCCTCCCATCGTCATGCCCTGATTATCTATATACTCATCCAACTCGTCACGAGTCATGATGGAATAGTTGTCGCCGCTGTTCCAGAAGGAGACGTACAGATCGCCGTCCTCAGTATCAATCGGCTGCTGCTCGAAGTGCTCTCCGTAGCCGTCCGAATTTTGTCCGCTGATCCAGTCGGTGAGGATTTCGGCTTCGGCGTCGGAGAGTTCTTCTTTAAGGCTGCATTCGATCCTGCCGAAAAGCCGTCCACGGTAGGTTTCCACGCCCCATTTGGCGAACACGAGCTTTGCCTTAACGCCGTCATCCTCGTCGAAGAATTCAGCCATGTCCATTTCATCGTCGGCAGTATCGGCTTTCAGGGCATTTTCGACCGCCCACGCATAGCTCTTGAGAAAACGACCGTCGACGGGAGAACTGAAGCCCTCGTCATCGGTTACCTCTCCGACGAGGGGACAGTAGAACAAAGCCTTGACCGGCCCGGACTCATAGAGCATCTGCTTGATGGCGTCTGTGACCTCCTGCATGGAGCCATACTGGTCGTGAAGAAGATTCTGTTCCAGCTTGGAGCGGAAATCCGGCTTGGCGTTGTCCACCATGAAAGCCAGCATATTGGCGTCTGCCAGCGAGTTCTGCTCGTTGAGCGTCAAGAGGAGATGCTTTCCGACCTCGTCCTCGGAATACAGCTTGACGCGCACGTCATCGTCTTCCTCATCGGAAAGGGTGATCTGATGCGGGGACTTTATGATGCCCACTGACTGAAGCTTTTCATACACGTCGTAGATGCTGCAGGGGAAGTCCAGCACGAGGGTGCCGCCGGCCCTGCTTTCAATGATTGCGTTGATCTTCATGTTCACATTCCTCCCATGTCCATGCCCTCGTCCTCGGACTCGAGTTCCTCGAGAAACTCATCCAGAGATCTGTCGCTGTCGAAATACACAAAACCGCCATTCACAAACTGACCATCATGTTCCTCGGCGAAATACTCACCAAAGCTGGAGAAGTCGAAATATTCCTCCATCTCGATGTTCATCGCATACTCGTCCACATTGTCTACGAGGAAGTGACCGACGTCAGATTCGCTCTTTGCGTCGGGGAGAAAGCCAAACTCTCCGAGGTGCTGTGCAATGACAGCAATATTAGCGGCGCTTTTTGCATCGGCGAGCTCTACTGCGGCAGTCAGCTTGCCCCAATCCATGTCGCCAGTGTCCAGCGAGCGGAGCATCTTGTTCGCCTCATACAGTCCTTCTGAGCGGATGATGCTTTCGATGCGTTCCTCCCATGCGTCATCCTCTCCCTGGCTGAGACAGAACTTAATATCACAGTCGCTGTCGGAAGGAGCGCCGAGCCTGGAAAGAGCCTTCTTGATTGCGATTTCTTCGCCGGGGAGCAGGAGCAGTTCCGTGCGGCCGTTGTAGCTGACCTCTGCGCTGGCAAGGCTGTTTTCATAGTAGTATTCGGGAAAGGTCTGTCCGTCGTACACCTCGGTCAGCTCGTCGAAGGGATTATAGATGAGCAGACCTTTTGCAGTGATCTGCGCCAATCCCCGGTCAATGAGATCCTTGCCGATAGCAGCGTATTTCGGATCATCCTCGTCATGGGCGGGAACGGCGCCTTCCGTATTCATCACATACTCTCTGCCGATCTTTCCATAGCTGCTGACATCCTTGCACAGCGTGAAATGGTCGAGGTTGAAGGTCAGATTGATGAGATCCTTCTCGGTGGGGTTTTCCAGCTTGGTGATGCCGATGAGAAATTGATCGTATTCGTGGTAGTCGAAGCTCTCCATCCTCCTGGCGAGGTAGTTCAGCTCGTCCAGATTGGCGAAGCGGTCTTTCAGCATGGAGAGTTCCTCCGGCCAGTAGACCTCTGTCACGAATGCTGACTGCGGGGCATCCTTGCCCTCAATGGCGTGGATCTCAGCAAGCTTTGCGTACAGTTTGTTTTCGCTGATGGGAAACTGGACGTCAATTTCGTGATCGGCATTCTTGATTCTGATTTTAATCATTTCTGAGCCGTCCTTTCCTTATATTGAATGGCACCGAGCCCGAATCTGCGGATTGCCATAGCGTTGCAGATAAGAGCGAACATCTTGGGCGCTACGAGTTCGGTGTCTGCAAGGTCGCTGACCGTGATGTGTTTTGTCCCGAGGTAGAGATCCTTGGCACAGCAGAGGAGGGTATACCCATTCTCGGTGCTGTCCTTCGGCTTGAAGCGGTCGAACTTGATCTCGTTTCGCTCCACGAAATTTCTGCTCTGCATCCAGAGCTTGTGCTCGGCGGTCAGTAGGTAGACCGCAGATATCAAGGCAAAGTTTTTCTTGTCGAGCTTGCGGATTGCCTCTACAAAGGCCAGCCTGTGTTTTTCGTTTCTGAAGTTCATATGGAGTTCCTCGCTTTCATTGATGAATTGATTGAGCCGTCTGTGAAAGGCAGCGTTGTGGATGTTCTTCATTGTCTCAGCCATAACCTCGGATCGGTCTGCAGCTCCGGCAACAATTCGTTCCTCGATGCATGGGCATTGGCTGACTGTGCATTTTTTTCTTTCTGTTGTAATAGAGGCACAGACGGCAGTCGCACATTTCTGCCGTGTATTCAAAACGGCGCAGAACCATCACGCCGCTGCCTCGTGGGGGAAAGCCCTTTACTTGCGTCATCATTCGCTCGAGGGCTTTCTGACTCGGTGAATCTGAAAAGATCATCGTCTTGCTCCTTTGTCTGTGAAATAAAAAAAGAGCCAACCGTTTCTTTTCAAAACGATTGGCTCCGATGGCAACAAAAAACGGCAGGTAGTATCTGTTACTGTCTGCCGTCCTTGCACTGTATTCAGTTGTTACTTGGGTTCGTATCTATCTTCAAAGGGAAAAAGCCGTTTTTACATCTACGAATTTGAAACTTTGAAAAACGGTGTTTGGGCAGCAAAAAAGCCCGATAAAATCGGGCTTTTTGCCGGGTACATCTTTTTCGTACCCTTTTGATGGTGGAGGCGGGGAGAATCGAACTCCCGTCCGAAAACCTGTCAACAAGACTTTCTACGAGCGTAGTCGATCTATTTAGATTTCCCTTTCCGCGGCTCCGGTCGACAGGATCCGCGTTCCGGTAGCTTCATAAATCCGGCCCGCTGCAAAGCTTAGGCGGGTTCGTTCCCTACCCTAAATGACGCCCGTATCCGCAACGGTAGGTTTTCGCGGGCGGACGGACGCGCGTATGGTTACGCAGCGACTGCTAAAGTATTGTTGTTGTCAGTTACTTTAAACTGTTCCCGTTTTTAACGAAGCACGGGGCTTCGGCTCGCTTATCCGGTCTCCATGATCCCCGTCGAAACCATGTTCGCCCCCAAAGCTCTTTGGAGAGGGGCGTGATGTATCCCTCTCTGTTACTATTATATCCTGCTTTCAAAAAAGATGCAAGAAGTCCAACGTACGGAAATAATCTTCCGGCGTTTCCGCTCTGCGGATCATCTGCACGGAACCGTCCTTTTCAAGCAGCAGCTCCGCGCTTCTCAACTTGCCGTTATAGTTATACCCCATAGAGAAGCCGTGCGCGCCCGTATCATGGATAACAACGAGGTCTCCGATGTCAATCTTCGGCAGCGGCCGGTCAACGGCAAACTTGTCATTGTTTTCGCAGAGCGAACCGGTCACATCGTACAACTGCGTCAAAGGAGCGTTTTCCTTGCCAAGCACGGTAATATGGTGATACGCGCCGTACATCGCCGGCCGCATCAGATTGCATGCGCAGGCATCCAGGCCGATATACTTCTTATAGGTATTCTTCTCGTGGATCGCACGCGTCACCAGATACCCGTAGGGCCCCGTAATATAGCGTCCGAGTTCTGTAAAGATCGAGATCTCCATGCCAGCCGCGCGAACGACCTCCTGATACACTCGCTCGACCTCGCTGCCGATGAACGCAATATCCGTTTCCTTTTCATATGGACGGTACGGAATGCCCACGCCGCCCGAAAGATTGATAAACGTGACGTTTGCACCGAGTGTTTCTTTCAGCTCTACCGCAAGGCGGAACAGCTGCCGTGCCAGCGTCGGATAATAATTGTCATCCGTCGTATTGCTTGCAAGAAACGCATGGAGGCCGAAGTTCTCCGCGCCCTCGTCCATCAGACGTCTGAACCCTTCAAAAATCTGCTCGCGTGTGAAACCGTACTTCGCATCGCCCGGGTTCCCCATGATCGTATTGCCGAGCATGAACTCGCCGCCCGGATTGAACCTGCAGCAAATCGTTTTCGGAATGCCGCCGTGCGCTTTCAGAAAATCAATGTGCGTAATATCGTCTAGATTGATAAGCACGCCCATTTCGCTCGCAAGCTCAAATTCCTCCGCGGGCGTATCGTTGCTTGAGAACATGATATCATGCCCGGTGATCCCGACTGCGCGCGACAGCATCAGCTCGGTCAGGCTTGAACAATCCATACCGCAGCCCTCTTCATGCAGCAGCTTCATGATGATGGGATTCGGCAGCGCTTTTACAGCGAAGTATTCGCGAAAACCGGGGTTCCACGCAAACGCATTCTGCAGCTTGCGCACGTTTTCGCGTATACCTTCCGCGTCGTAAATGTGAAAGGGTGTGGGATAATCGCGCACGATGCGCTCCATCTGATCCTTCGTAAAGGGTAAGGGTCTCATCTGTGGGTCTCCTTCATGCGGCGTTCGATTTCACGGCCTGCGTCACGTTCCGCGATACTGTGGCGCTTGTCGTACAGCTTCTTGCCCTTTGCAACGGCAAGCTCCACCTTGACTTTGCCGTCCTTCAGATACAGCGACAGCGGGACAAGGCTCATGCCCTCCGTCTGCTGCGCGCTGCCGAGCTTCCTGATCTCGCGTTTATGCGCGAGCAGCTTTCGCGTGCGGAACGGGTCATGATTGTAGATGTTGCCCTGCGCATAGGGGCTGACATGCATTCCTATAAGATACAGCTCGCCGTCCTTGACCTGCGCATAGCTATCTTTCAGGTTCAGCTGACCCTGACGGATCGACTTGACCTCGGTTCCCACGAGCGCAATGCCACACTCATAGGTATCCTCGATGAAATAGTCGTGCCGCGCCTTCTTGTTCTGCGCGATCAATTTTGTTCCGCGTCTGATCGGCATACCGATTCCTCTCCGTAAAATAATATACTATCTATATTTATCATAGCGTCTTTTGTCTGCGCCGTCAAGGGCTCGCTGCAAAACGCAAAAGCCCGAACGCTTTTGAAAACAGGAAAAACGCTCTGCATACGAGATACAGAGCGTTTCTGTTTCCACAACGTTTCCTCAGCCGAAAATCGCAAGCGCGATTGCCAGCACGCCGAAGACGACGCCAAGGATGATGGTCAGCTTCTGGAGCTTTGCCTCGCGGCTGGCCGCCTTGCCCTTGGCGGTAAAGGAAACGGTGTCGCCGCCGTACGCGGAACCCAAGCCCGCCGACTTGGTCTTCTGCACGAGCACCACGATGATGATCGCGATTGCAACGAGGATCAACGCGACGGTAATAATGTTCGAAAGAAGGGTCATTTCTATTTCCTCCAAAATTGACTGCAACGCAAATTATATCATGCGCGGGTCGAAATTGCAAGGGTAAAGGCCTGAAATCTTACGATTTTATCAGGGTTTTTCCGGTCATCTCCTGCGGAACGGGGAGTTCCATCAGGTTCAGCAGCGTGGGTGCGAGATCGCACAGTCTGCCGCCTTCACGGAGCTCGACGCTCTTTCTCGAATCGTCCACGAGAATGCAGGGAACGGGGTTCGTCGTATGCGCGGTAAACGGCACCTGCGCCTTCTCGTCCCACATATATTCCGCATTGCCGTGATCTGCGGTAATGATGCAGCGGCCGCCCGTCTTTTGAATCGCTTCAACGACCATTCTGACGCAGGAATCTACAGCGTGAACCGCCGCGACCGCAGCGTCCATCACGCCAGTATGACCCACCATATCGCAATTGGCAAAGTTCAGGATCATCACATCATACTTGCCGCTCTCGATCCTGCGGACGGCTTCGTCCGTGACCTCATATGCGCTCATTTCGGGCTTGAGATCATAGGTCGCGACCTTCGGCGAGGCAATCAGGGCGCGATCCTCTCCCTCGTTCGGTGCCTCTACGCCGCCATTGAAGAAGAAGGTGACATGCGCGTACTTCTCCGTCTCTGCGATGCGGAGCTGCGTCTTCCCCATCTTGGCCAAGTATTCGCCGAGCGTATTATGCATAGACTGCGGTTTGAACGCAATCTGCAAATGGCCCTCAAAGGTTTTGTCATACTGCGTCATGGAAACGTAGTACAGCGGGAAGAAGCCGTTTTTCCTCTCAAATCCGTCAAAATCCTCAAAGATGTACGCACGGCTGATCTCTCTTGCGCGATCCGGACGGAAGTTATAGAAGATGACGGAATCCTGCGCCTGAATGGTGGCCGTGGGTTTTCCGTCCGTCAGAACGACGGTCGGCACTACGAACTCGTCCGTTACGCCAGCATCATAGCTCTGCTGCATCGCTTCCGCAGCGCTGCTTGCAGTCAGTCCCTCGCCGTAGGTCAGCGCCGCATACGCCTTTTCCACGCGCTCAAAGCGATTATCACGATCCATGGCATAGTAACGGCCCATGACCGTCGCGATCCTGCCGACGCCCAGTTCCTTCAGCTTTGCATCGACCTGCTCCACATAGCCCTTTCCGCTCGTGGGCGGAACGTCGCGGCCGTCCATAAAGCAGTGAACAAAGACCTTTGTGAGCCCGTGATCCTTTGCGAGCTTGACGAGCGCATAGAGATGCGTCAAATGGCTATGCACGCCGCCATCCGAACACAATCCCATGAGGTGCAGCGCAGAATCATGCTTCTTGCAGTTCTCGACTGCTCCAAGGAACGCGGGATTCTGAAAGAACTCGCCGTCGTCAATAGATTTCGAGATGCGGGTAAACTCCTGATACACGATGCGCCCGGCGCCGATGTTCAGATGCCCCACCTCGGAATTCCCCATCTGCCCCGCGGGCAGCCCCACATCCATGCCGCTCGCTTGCAGCAGGGTATGCGGGTAGCTGTCCCACAGCGCCTTGATATTCGCAACGCCGTCGGTCTTGATGGCGTTGCCCTCTTTTTCCTTGCGATAGCCAAAGCCGTCAAGGATGAGCAAAGCTGTGATCGGTTTCATCAGTAGTTGACCACCTTGGAAAAGTCCTCTGCCTTGAGCGATGCACCGCCGATCAAGCCGCCGTCGATCTCCGGCATGCTCATGAGCTCGGAAGCATTCTTGGGGTTCATGCTTCCGCCGTACTGGATGCGCACCTTTTCCGCAACATCTTTGCCGTACACTTCCGCGATCGCGCCGCGAATGACGGCGATGGTTGCGTTTGCGTCCTCTTTCGTTGCGGTTTTGCCCGTGCCGATGGCCCAGATGGGCTCATATGCAATGACGAGCGTTTCCACGTCCTTTGCCTCGATACCGTCCAGCGCAGCCTTTGTCTGGCCGGATACAACGGCGTTCGTGACGCCGCTTTCCCGCTGCTCCAGCGATTCGCCAACGCAGATGATCGGCGTGATGCCGGCTGCGATCGCAGCCTTTGCACGCTGATTCACGGTCGCGTCCGTTTCGCCGAAATACTGGCGGCGCTCGCTGTGACCGACGATGGCATATTCAACGCCGTGTGCCTTCAGCATATCCGCAGAAATTTCGCCCGTGAACGCGCCTTTTTCCGCCCAATGGATGTTCTGCACGCCGAGATGGATATTCGTGCCGGCGATGATGGGTTTGACCGCACAGAGGTCTACAAACGGCGGACAGATCACAACGTCGCACTTTGCGTTCTTGACGAGAGGAACGAGCGCCGTAACGAGTTCCTTCGCCTCTTCGGGCGTCTTGTTCATCTTCCAGTTGCCAGCAATGATCGGTTTTCTCATAGTCGTATCCTCAATCTACTCACGTTTGTCTTATTTGTCGTTCAGCACTGCAACGCCGGGCAGCGTTTTGCCCTCGAGGAACTCGAGCGATGCGCCGCCGCCGGTGGAGATGTGCGTCATCTTATCGGCAAAGCCAAGCTTCTTGACCGCGGATGCAGAGTCGCCGCCGCCGATGATCGTCGTTCCGGCGCATTCTGCGCAGGCTTCCGCGACCTTCTTCGTTCCCTCGGCAAAGGCCGGGAACTCAAAAACGCCCATGGGCCCGTTCCAAACGACGGTGGCCGCTTCCACGATGGTCTTTTTGAACAGCTCTGCGGTCTTTGGACCGATGTCCATACCCATCCAGCCGTCCGGGATCTCTGTGGAGGGAACGACCTTGTGCTCCGCGTTTGCGTCAAACTCCGTCGCGACAACTGTATCGATGGGCAGGAGGAAGTTCACGTTCTTCGCCTTTGCTTCCGCCATGATGTCCTTTGCAAGATCGATGCTTCCCGCATCGAGCAGGGAGGTGCCGATGCCGTAGCCCTGCGCCTTCAGGAAGGTGTAGGCCATGCCGCCGCCGATGATCAGGGAATCGCACTTGCCGAGCAGGTTCTTGATAACGCCGATCTTATCCGCGACCTTCGCGCCGCCCAGAATCGCCACAAAAGGACGCTTCGGGTTGTCCAGCGCTTCGCCCATCACGCCAAGCTCTTTTCCGATGAGGAAGCCTGCAACCGCAGGCAGATAAGCTGCTACGCCTGCCGTAGAAGCGTGTGCGCGATGCACGGTGCCGAAGGCATCGGACACAAAGATGTCCGCAAGGGATGCGAGTTTTTTGGCAAACTCGGGATCATTCTTCTCCTCTTCAGGATAGAAGCGGACGTTCTCCAGCAGAACGATCTCTCCGTCTTTCATATCATCAATGGCGGTTTTTGCGCTCTCGCCTACGGTATCTTCCGCAAACCAAATCTTCGTGTCGGGCAGCAGCTCGGACAGACGCGCGCCGACCGGTGCGAGAGAATACTTCGGATTGACCTGTCCCTTCGGGCGGCCGAGGTGCGAGCAGAGAATGACCTTCGCATTGTGCTCGAGCAGATACCTGATGGTTGGCAGGGCCGCAACAATACGCTTATCGTCGGAAACCGTACCGTCCTCCGCGAGCGGAACGTTGAAATCTACGCGGACAAGCACTCTCTTGCCGCTGACGTCGATGTCCTGGATCGTCTTTTTTGCCATAGTCTTCTTACTCCTTTGTATTGAAATTAAACTTTCGTTTGCCGCCGTTTCATGCGGTCGGCCTGCGGATCAAACTTCATATTGCCCCATATCTTTTACCACTATTGCGGGGGAAAAGTCAAGAGGGATCGGCAGCCGTTCTGATGCGCCGAAGTGGTGTGTACAGCCGAGTTGGCGAACGCAGGCGTTCTTTGCAAGCTTGCAGGCCTGCTTTACGCTCATGTGGACGTCCGGGCGCTCCTGCGCTTCAACATCTGTAAAGCATGTGTCGGCAAGAAGGAAATCGACGCCGTGTACCAAGGTTTCCAATTCCTCGAACCAGCCGGTATCGCCCGTGTAAAACATGCGCTTGCCTGCTGTATCCGAGATCTCGGCGCCATAGGTCTCGACCGGGTGCCGCATCCGATGCAGCGTCACGGTAAGGTCTCCGATGCGGATCTGTTTTCCGTCCTCTGCTGGTTCAAGCGCAAACGCGGGCGAATCAAGCAGCGGATCTCTGATCTCCGCCGGTGTTTCGGGTGCGATCACGCGAAGCGGCGCTTCACCGCACCATCCTGCCTCCGCCGCATAGCGCAGCACGCCCATATCGGAGCAATGGTCAAAGTGGAGGTGCGAAAGCACCACCGCATCGATCGAATCCAGCTGGCAGACACCGCTCAGACGCGAGAATACACCGCTGCCGCAATCCAGCAGGATACGCGTCTCTCCCGTTTCCACGACATAGCCGGAACACGCCGATTCCGCGCGAGGAAAAGGGCCGTAAACGCCAAGCGCAGTCAATCGCATATCAATGCACCCTCCTTGCTTCGCTTCCGCGATGCTTGCGGATCTTCTCCGGCATGTAGTACAGCAGCACCGCGCCGAGCGCGCCGTCCACGAGACCCTGTGCGATATTGACCGGGATCTCGAGTGCGGCCACACGGTATTCGACAAAGATCAACAGGTCAAACAGGAAGTATCCCACGATCATGATCCCTTCCGCAATCGCCGCCACAACAAAGCACTTCTTCCAGGAATCGCACAGGGGCGCAAACTTTCCGAGGAACAGCGCCATACCCGCCTTGATGATCAGCGTGCCGATGATGTAGCTGTAGCTGCCGACGCAGAGGTCAGCGATCGCGCAGCCCAGCGCAGAAACGACGGCCGCCCACGGACCCCCGATCAAAAGTGCAGAAAGATAAATGCAGACATCACCGAGCGTTGCATAGGTTCCTGCGGGGACCTCGCTCTTTCCGACGGGTCGGGTGAAGCCGCAATCGACGCGGATGAGCGCCGTTACAGCGACGGTCAGGGCAAGCAGCAAGAGCAATAGAATCAGGCGTTTTGTATCGAGCGATCTCTTCATTCCTACCTCCTTGATCGATATTGGCTTTGTGTTCCCGTTTGCTTGCCGCCCCGCCGCTCCATCCAATGTGCTTTTGCTCGGAAGGAACCGCGGGCCGGTTCAGACATCAATACGCTTTTGCAAAATAGATGCGGGTCTTTGCGGGCTTTCCGCAATGGATGCAGACCGCGCCCTCTTCGACCTCGGAGCCCTCGAGCGGCATGCAGCGCGTCGTTGCGCCCGTCTTCTGCTTAATCTCGTCCTCGCACTCGCGGCATCCGCACCAGTTCGCGCGGACAAAGCCGTTCTGCACGCCCGTATTCAGTTCTTCGAACGTTTCCGCATCGACGGTCTTTGCCTCGCGGAATGCCAGCGCCTTTTGATACATGCCGTTATGCACATCGTCCAGCAGCGTTTTCAGCGTGTCCGCAAGGCCAGCCATGGGCAGTGTCGTCTTCTCAAGGTTATCGCGGCGAACCGCCACAACTTCGCCCTTTTCGATGTCGCGCGGGCCGACCTCGATGCGCACGGGAACGCCTTTCATCTCCCACTCATTAAACTTCCAGCCCGCGCTCTGTTCGCGATCGTCGAGTTCCACGCGCAGCCCCGCCCGTTTCAGCTCCTCACGCAAGGCTTCCGCTTTTTCAAGCACGCCCTCTTTATGCATCGCGATGGGCAGGATCACGACCTGGATCGGCGCGACGCGCGGCGGCATCACGAGTCCGCGGTCGTCGCCATGCACCATGATCATGCCGCCGATCATACGGGTGGACACGCCCCAAGACGTTGTAAAGCAGGGTTCAAGCTTCCCTTCCCGGCTCAGGTAGTTGATCTCATACGCCTTTGCAAAGTGATCCGCAAGGTTATGGCTCGTTCCCATTTGCAGCGCTTTGCCGTCCTGCATCATGGCCTCGAGGGTATAGGTCGCATATGCGCCAGCGAATTTCTCCTTTTCACTCTTTCTGCCGCAGATCACGGGGATTGCAAGGACGTTCTCCATGAAATCGCGATAGGTATTGAGCTGCTGCATGGTCTCGTGCTGCGCTTCCTCAAATGTCGCGTGCGCGGTGTGTCCCTCCTGCCACAGGAACTCGCTTGTGCGCAGGAACGGACGGGTGTTCTTTTCCCAGCGGACGACGTTGCACCACTGATTCAGCAGCAGCGGCAAATCACGGTAGGACTGGATCCATTTGCTGTACATGGAGCAGATGATCGTCTCGCTCGTCGGGCGAACGCAGAGTCGTTCCGTCAGCAGCTCGTCGCCGCCATGCGTGACCCATGCGACCTCCGGCGCAAACCCTTCGACATGCTCGGCTTCCTTTTTGAGCAGGCTTTCCGGAATAAACAGCGGGAAATAGGCATTATGATGCCCTGTTTCCTTAAACCGCGCGTCCAAGTGCTGTTGGATGAGTTCCCAGACGCGGTATCCGTACGGGCGGATGACCATGCAGCCGCGCACGTCCGAATAATCGACCATTTCGGTCTTAAGGATGACGTCGGTATACCACTGCGGAAAATCTTCAGCACGTGATGCGATCTGTGTGACGAAGCCTTCGTTTTTGTTCTTAGCCATTGTTTTGCTCTCCTGATTTTATAATCTCGTCGAGCAGTGCGTCGAGAGACAGCTCCTGCCCGTTCTCTTCCTCTTTCACATGGTTCTCTTCCAGCACAGACGCGACCGTCTGTACGGGTGGTTCCTCCGTCATCAGCGTATCCAGCAGTGAATTCAGTGCCGATTCGCTGTCGATCCGTTCGGGCTTTTCGGCCGATCCCTGCGGCGCGGCCTCATTCTGTAGTGCTTCGGCTGCATCGCTGTGCTCCGGCTTTTCCGCGGAGACTTCGGCGGGCTGCATCTCCTCCGGAAGCGCACGGTTTTGCAGTCTGTAGATGTTCCGCATAAGCTGCGCCGGGTTTGTCCCCGCATCCGGCAGCGTGTCCGGATCCGTCACCGTTTCCCGCGTCTCCGGTACGATGTCGCCGCGGTCGATCCGGCTCTTCCTGGCAAAGCTTGCAAAACGTTCCGCGTTCTCTGCCGCTTCCCTTGCCGCAAGCATCAACGCATCATTGTAGCGCGCGATCATATCCCGGTATTCCTGAAGCTGCGTCTCCGCATCCTCCAGCATCCGCTCGCGCTCCGACTGCGCCCTCTTCTCGATCTCTGCCGCCTGCCGCTCTGCGTCGGCAATACGCTTTTCTGCGGCCTCATGCGCATTCTCGAGTGCGGCAACGATCGACCGTTCCCGCTTTTGGTACTGTTCGATCAAACCGTCCTGCGTCTGTACGCACTGTTCCAGCTGGACGATCCTGGTCTTCTGCTCTTCCAGCAGTTGCAGCAATTCCTTCTTGCGCATTGGCTCTTATCCCTCCGGTTTTGTCTGGTATTCTTTGGGCGTATATCCCATGTGCCGGTATCCTGCCGGCATAACGATCCGTCCTCTGGGCGTTCGTGCAATGAACCCAAGCTGCATCAGGTACGGCTCGTACACATCCTCGATCGTTGTCGCGTCCTCTCCGGTGGCGGCGGCGATGGTATCCAAGCCCACCGGTCTGCCGTCAAAGCGAACGATCATCGTCTCCAGCATACGGCGATCGACGGGATCCAAGCCCAGTTCGTCGATGCCGAGCATTTGAAGCCCATCCTGCGCCGCGCGAAGGTCGATCGTTCCGCCTGCCCGAACCTCCGCAAAATCCCGCACACGCCGCAGCAGCCGGTTTGCAATACGCGGGGTCCCCCTTGCACGCGATGCGATCTCCTCTGCGCCCGCGCCGTCGATCTCAATATGCAGGATCTCCGCGCTCCTTGCGACGATCTGTTTGAGCGTGTCTTTTGTATACAGCTTCAACTGTTCCTTAATGCCGAACCGATCGCGCAGCGGAGCGGTCAGCATTCCCATGCGCGTTGTTGCGCCGACAAGTGTGAATTGCGGCAGATCCAAGCGTATGCTCCTCGCAGAAGGTCCCTTGCCGATAAAAATATCCAATGCAAAGTCCTCCATGGCGGGGTACAGTACCTCCTCCACGCTGGCGTTCAGGCGATGGATCTCGTCGATAAACAAAACGTCTCCCGGCGCGAGGTTTGTTAAAAGCGCCGCAAGGTCGCCCGCATGAGAAATCGCCGGGCCGCTCGTCACTCGGAGCGACACGCCCATTTCGTTGGCAATGATGCCTGCGAGTGTCGTCTTTCCGAGACCCGGCGGGCCGTACAGCAAGGCATGATCCAGCGGTTCGCCGCGATTCTTTGCCGCTTCGATATAGATGCGCATATGCTCCTTCACGGCATCTTGCCCGATGTAATCGTCAAGGCAATGCGGCCGGACGCTATATTCGATTTTGGCGTCCTCCTCCCGCATGGAGGATGTGATCAATCGGTCTTCCATAGAACTCCTTTTCGCTTCAGACGCTGTATGCCGCGTTCATGCCCGTCATTTTGCAAATGCGCGCAGAGCCTTTTTGATAAGCTCCTCGACGCTTGCCGCATCTTCGACTGCGGTCACTGCTCTGGACGCCGATAATCCGTCGTAACCGAGCGATACAAGCGCCGCCACGGCTTCCGCGCGGAGATCCTGCGTCTGTGCCGCCGGCGCTTCTCCGCCGCCCAGCATTTCCTCCGTCTGCACACGTTCCTTGAGCTCAAGCAGAAGGCGCTGTGCGGTCTTCCGTCCCATGCCGGGAACACGATCAAACGCCGCCGCGTTCTCCGTAACGATCGCAATCGCAACATCCTGCGGCGAAAGCTGCGAAAGCACCGCAAGCGCCAGCTTCGGTCCAACGCGGGTCACGCCCAAAAGTCTGCGAAACATGTCGCGTTCCGCCGTATCAAAAAAGCCATAGAGCGCCATCACGCCGTCGGCCAAATACAGATGCGTATATAGTTTGGCCTCCCGTCCCGCTGCGAGGCGCTTTAGCGTCTGGCTGCTGCAAAGCAGCTCGTAGCCCACGCCCGCCGCTTCCAGTACGGCGCGATCCGGCAGCACCTCCGCCGCGGTTCCGCGAATATATGCGTACAAGGCCGTCTCTCCCCTTCTTTTATTTAATACGAAAATCCTCCGCCGCCGGGCCGATCGTGCTCGCATGGCAGAGCGCCGCTGCCAGCGCGTCCGCAGCGTCATCCGGCTTTGGTATGCGCGGCAATCCCAGCAGCAGTTTCACCATTTGCTGCACGGCGTGCTTGTCCGCATGACCATCGCCCGTGACCGCGAGCTTGATCTGCATCGGCGTATACTCATAAAGTGGGATACCCGCCTGCTGCGCGGCAAGCAGCACAACACCGCGGCCTGCACCGACGGAGATTGCTGTTGTGGTGTTGCGGTAAAAAAACAACTCTTCAAACACAGCCTGCTCCGGCTTATGCAGTGCGATCAGCTGCTGCATACCGCAATACAGCTTGTCCAGCCGTGCCGGAAAGGGGACGCCCGCCGCCGTTTCGATCACGCCGTAATCCGCGACCGTATGCTTCGATCCCTCGGTATCCACAACGCCATACCCCAGTATGGCATAGCCGGGGTCAATCCCCAATATCCGCAAGTCTACCACCCTACATATATATTCCAATTTAGTATAGCATGAATCCGACGGGGTGTAAACTGTTTCTGAAGTGCGCGCGCGTTCTATCGGGCAAGGAAACATCTCCTTCCGCCCGTGTATCCTGTCAATCGATTTACAGGGTGTCCGAAAGCATTCGAAGCGTTTCCGCAAGCGGCACGCAGAGCAAAAACCACAAGAACGAATATCGGAGACAGATCTGCCCGTAGCAGTTATACGGGAGCTCCGAATAATCCCAGACATGCAGTCCCATTCGCACATTCACGATGGCGCCCGCTATGAACTCTACCGCCGTGATCACGGCAGAACCGATCATCGCGCGGAGCAGCAGCGTGACATGCGGCAGCCAACGCAGTACGCCGAACAGTAGAACAAGCGAAACGCCGCCTGCAATGGCCATGGAGACATGACTGCGGCCACGCCAAATGAGCTCCAAAAACACATAACAAAAGCCGCCCGCAAGGAACAGGATACCATACAACATGCCCCTATTCTTTGCAGGCGGTCTTCGTTTTAGCGATTCGAATGCAGTCGAATGCTTCCCGTTCAACCCGCTTTTTGCGAATACTTTGCTACAAGCTCATTGATGTACGCGTCCGACAGCCGGAAGTAGTCTTGTAGGTTTTTCAAAGCGTACTCGGGCCGCGCTTCCAATTTTTCCCGCAGTTTTTGCACATGTTCCTTCCAGGACTTCATGCTGGACGGATGACCCCAGCGTGCGATGTGCCTTTCCATTTCCGGCTCCATCTCCGCCAGCATCGTCTCAAACACGGCAAGCGTACGCTCGCTCGAAAGTTGTCCGCACAACAGCTCCACATAGCGTTCGATGAACATTTCGCGCCACGCGGCATTCTTCTTCAGCCCTACAAACACGTCAAGGTTTGTAAGCGAACCATTGCGGGAAGGGATTCCCTCAACGGAGAAATACGCCGCAAAGAGCGAACGCTTCGCGCTCGAATCCTCGTTAAACCCCCAATCCAGATCGTAGAACACGGGCCGCCATTTGACGGTTCCGTCCTGCGAGTGCCAGAATTTCTGGTTGAACATGTCGGAATTAATGATATAGGTCTGCGCGATGATATAGTCGGTGCAATACGCGACATCCACCATTTCCGAGAACTGCCGAAACAGTTCATCGTCAGATAAATCCTTTCCCTGCGCAAAGCGGCGCGCCGCAAGGTATCCTTTGTTGGAGCCCTTGAGCTCCGTCTCGTTGCGTTTGATAAAGTCAACGGCGTCCGGATCAACGCCGTAATGCGTTTCCAGGTACTTCGCGTTCAGCTCTTCGTTGAGATCGTACAGTCCCCAGTATTGGCCGTTGAAATAGACGACAACCGGGCGCGTCTCCGCGTAGTCAAGGTTCATGCCCTTCATGATCTTGGAAAACAGCGAATCACGCATTCTTGCCGTGCTGAAATCCTGTCCGCTGTTGCGCAAAACGAGCGCAGAGAAGGTCTTGAACTCGCAGTCTCGGAAAAACGGGTAGGTCACGCTCGAACGTCCGTAGCCGCCGCGGAGGCTGACCGAAAAAGACTTCTGCGCATATCCGATCGTTCCCTGTCCCTTCGCCTTGATGCCCGCCGGGAAGGTCACGCCGAGCTGTCCGTCCGCCTCGTAATAAGAGATCTCCGCTTTACGTTCGGGTTTTTCCATCTTTGTTGCGGAGGAAACGGTCTTGAAATCGTCGCGGTCGATCGTGATCGTAACAACGGGAACCGTATGCTTTTCTTCAAAAAGATACGTCGCCGTTACCACCTCGCTGGGAAGCTTGCCGTCTTCATAGGCAATGGCGCGAAGCGTTGTGCTCTTGGAAACATTGATAGGCCCCGTATAGAGCGAATCTCCCCTGCCCGGCGTATCGCCATTGGTCGTATAGTACACCTCCGCGCTGTCCGAGGCAGTCGCAATGCTGACGCGGATCGGTTCCGTCTGATACAGTCCCGTCTCAGACAGGATGGGCGCAGGCGCATAACCGCTCTGCGTGGTCTCACTGTTGCGTTTTCCCTTGGTAGGCGTTGTGAAAAACACCCGTTCCGTTCGCGGGTCGCTTTCAATGCGGCCGGAGCTTTTCCCCGCAGAAAGCGCGCCGGATTCGAACACGTCCACAATCATGCCGGATGCATCGGAAAGCACGATCGTTTCGCCCGCCGCCGCAATACCGAACGTTGCCACGCCGTCCTTTTGGCGCACAGCATGCTTTGTCGTTTCTACAACCCGGTATTCGCCCGCATCCAGCGTCGTCCCTGCGGGAAACGTCCACTTATCCAGTGTGTTCACGCTGTCGGAAAGATGCCAGCCGGAAAGGTCGACGGCGCTGCTTCCGCCGTTATACAGTTCGATCCAGTCGTTCCGTTTGCTTTTGACCGCGTTGGCTGCGCAAACCTCGCTGATAAACACGCCTTCATTATTGAAAAAGCCGATCGAGTCGGCTGTTTCAAATCCGTTTGCGTTTTTCGCGCCCGGGGTCGGCTGTGCATAGTATCTGAGCGCACCGTCGTCGCTGCGGCCGACGGAGACATTATTCCGCTTCTCCGTCAGCAACGGAATCTCATCCGTGCGAAGCCCCTGGATCGTCGTCAGATACAGGCTGGTATCCTTTTTCCCGAGACGAAACGAAGCATGAATCTCTCCGTCCTGTACTTTATCCTTTCCGGAAAGGAACACAACGAGGTATTGCCCTGCACCGAGCGTCTGATTCGGCAATGCAAAGCGGAACAGATCGTCCGCGGAATCGGACAGGAAGTATCCATGCAGCGATACGTCGGCGTCGGAATGATTATACAGTTCGACCCATTCGCTGCGATCTCCGTCTGCGTCGATCAGGCTGTACTGGTTCCATTGCAGCACTTCATTGATGCGGATTGGATCACTCGCGTCCATTGCGCCGCCCGCGATCGAATCGAACGTATCCGGCGAATTGGGCTCTCCGCGTGTGGAAAACGCGGTATATTTTCCGCTCTGCCCGGCTACCACCGCGAGTCCTGCGGGAATGCCCGCCTCCCACGTCAATTCGCTGACCTTTTCCCCGCGAATGCTTGTCAAATATACGCCGGTATCGCTGCTGCCGAGCTTGAACGTCGCCTCAATCGGGTGATCGCCGTTTCGACTGCCCGTCATGTACACGATGGCGTATCCGTGCGGTTCAATGAGCGCGTCGGGAAGCTGGAAGCGCTGTAGGTTTGTCACGGAATCCGATATGTAGTAGTTTTCAAGGTTGACGGCTTGATCGGAGGTATTGTAGAGCTCGACCCACGGTCCCTCGTCCGCCTTGGACGGCATGACCTCAGAGATCTGCACGACGGAGTAATCCTGCATGGTGAACACCGCGTCGATCGCGTCAGAAATCGCGGCATCGTCATTTGCCGCACCCGGTGTCGGAACGCTGCAATAGCCATACGTTCCGTCGCTCCTGCGGGCATAGGATATATCGGACACAAGCGAAGGGATCTGCATTTCCGCGATGAGGTTGTAGTACGGATCCGTGAGGAACAGATAGTCTCCACTCTTGGAGAGGCCGAATCCCGTACAGGGAATCGTCGTCGCCGTCACGCCGTTGTTGCTTCCGGCGTAGATGACCATATATTCACCTGCATGGATCACCGTTCCCTCAGGAAACACATATTTATGGAGCTTTTTCATATTGTCCGACACGCCGTATCCGGTCAGATCAATGTCCGCGCCCGTCGGATTATAGAGCTCGATCCAGTCCGGGGTGCCGACATCCTCATCAACAAGCGAATACTTGTTACTCGACACGATCTCCGTGACAAGAATGCTTCTGCCGCCCGTCCCCGCATTTGTCGAACAGGCCGCCGCGCAAAGCGCTCCGACCAGCAGCAAGAGCGCCGCAAGAACGCCGTATATGGTTTTATGAACATGTGTCGTTTTCATGCGCACACTCCTTTGTGTTATAGTATAACACAAAAATGTATCTTCGGTACAAACCTACTGTAAACTTTCATCCGCGCGGTCGATGCTTTCCGCAATGGGCTGCTTTTGCGGTTTGAGGCGCATCCGATCCCAGAGCCGATACGTTTCCGTGCTGGCAATGGCGTGCATCATCTTCTCCTCGGCGTCCGGCACGAGCGTGCAGATATGCTGGATGAGCTGCTTGGCCTCTTCGCGTTTTGTCGTTCCCGCAATGTCGCAATGCGGCGGAAGCACGGGAAGCTCGCGCTGCCTTGCAACGGAGAGCGCATACTTCTCCGGCAAAAAGATCAGCGGCCGAATGATCGTGACGTCCTTTCGCCCCAAATAGGTCACCGGTGCAAACGTGCAGATACGGCCTTCATACAGGAGGCTGAGAAACAGCGTTTCCAACACGTCCTCTCGGTTATGCCCGAGCGCGACCTTGTTGCAGCCGCGTTCCACCGCCGCATTGTTCAGAGCTCCCCGCCGCAGCTTCGCGCAGAGTGCGCAGGGACTGCGTTCGTCGCGGTACTCAAAGACGACTTTTCCGATGTCCGTATGGATCACGGTAAAGTCCATGCCGATCCGCTCCGCAAAGGCCTCGACCCGCGAGGTGTCCACAGGCTTGAGCCCCAAATCGAGCATTACGGCGCAGACCTCAAAATTCGTATAGGAAAAGCGCTGATACAGCTTCATCGCTTCCATAAGCAGCAGGGAATCCTTGCCGCCGGAAACGCCGATGCAGACCTTGTCGCCGTCCTCGATCATATGGTAGCGTTCATCCGCTCTGCGGATGCAGCCAAGAACTCGCTTCACCCCTCTGTTTCCGCCTCCCCCGCGGTTTCCGGCAGACGCTCCGCCGTATCAATAATATAGATTATATCGCTGCACTCGCGATTGCGATCCGACTGACGGTTCAGCATGCCGTCGGCGTTCGCCATCACCGCCGTTGCGCCGCCGTCCAGGTTGTAAGCCACGGTGCAGCCTAACTCATAGAACAGCGTTGAGAGGTTTTTCATGCTGATGCCATAGGAATACTCCTTCATTCGGCCGTCCACGACGACAAAGCAATAGTGTCCCGGCTCATAATACCCGATGGCGCTGCGTGGGTTGTTCGCAGCGACGGCCGTATTGAACTTCGTTTTCGGCTGTCCGTTCTCATCGAGCAGTGCCGGCCCGAATCCCCAGCTCTGATAGGGAGCGCGCGCTTCGATCGCTTCGAGATCAATATGCTTTGCCAGATACGTCTCCAGCACACCATCGGAATACAGCACGGCTACATCACGGTTCGTCGCGACGGAGCGGCGGTATGCTTCGCCGTTTCGAATGACGAGCCCCCGCTTTCTCGCACCGAAAAAGTCGCCGGAGATCGCAATGATCGCCTGCTTTTCCCGCGCCATCGTTTCTACGGGCGCAATGTTCTTAAACGTATCGTTCGCAAACGCCGTCCTGAGGCAGGCGAGGTTTCTCAGATAAATGTCCGCGATATGGTAGGTCACGATGCGCTCGTCATATTCCGTCTGCACCGTGCGAACTGTAACGCTCACGCGTTCGCTTCGGTAATCCGCGCCATCGCGCACAGTTCCGTTATATGAAAACTTGTCAAGATACCGTTCGCCGAGCAGACTGTCCGTCAGAATCTCCGGCAGCATGGTAAGATCGTCCATTCGACCCACGGTATGCAGCAGCATCGCCTCCGCATCCGCTGCATCGACAACGCCGTTTCCCGTCAGATCATATTCCAGCAAGCCGGCATCGGGCGTTGTTTGTCCGGCAGCGCGGAGCAACGCAGCGGCAGACGCGGCGTTGATCGCAGCCTCCCCGGTTTCCTCGGCGCGAACCGTACAAAGCGGAACAAGGCACAGCAGTGCCAGCGTTGCCGCGGTGCATCCTTTCCAGATCCTCAAACGCAAAATGTCCTCCAGATTTTCGTCAATCGCCGTGCAGCTTACGCTCTGACGCGGCGAATCTTCTTCCCTGTTTTTTCTTCAATAAACGCACGAAATGCTTCCGGCGAACCTCCCGTCGTCAGAAAGCCCGCCTTCGACAGCAGATGCGCCTGTCGTTTCCCCACAAACAGGGCGTACAGGTCGTCCGATTCCACGACCTCGCAGATCGCATGATAGCGAACCGTCTCCTCGGACACCGGCGTGCGGCTTGCAAAAGACGCATCGTCGAAGTCATACCGAACATCCTGGTCGCGGTAGCCCTGCGGGAATCCGCGATAGGTCGCCTTTGTTGTAATCCTCTGCCGGAAAACGATGAGAATCGCGTAAACGACTCCAAGGAACAGGCACATCATTGCGTAAGGCGACAAGTCCGAAGCATCGTATCTCGCAGAAACGACCGCGGCCACCGTGCCGACCAGCAGCAGCGCCGCTGTAATGACGCAAAGAATGATGTTCCACGCCTTTCGGCCGGGCCTTGCAAAAACGAGTTTCACAAACTGACGTGCAACCGTTTTGTCCATTCGGCAAATGACCGAAAACTCCGGTTCGGAAACCTTTTCCATACTGCTTGTCCTTTCCGTTACTTCTTATTGCAGCGGTTCTCCAACATACACGATGTCGGTCGTCGTTCTGCCGCCGCCGCTTGGGCTGTTGATGATGCGCTGCCCGTCCGACATGGTCGCGGACTGTCCGCCGTCGAGGTTATATGCCGCCGCACAGCCGAGCTCATACATCAGCTCGGACAGTTCCTCCATTCTGAGACCGACGGAGTAAGGTCGCTGCCGCCCGTCCACGAGGACGAAGCAATAATGTCCCGGGCCGTAATAGCCAAAGGCGGTACGCGGGTGCTTGCCGAGGATCGACGATTTGCAATGGAACTCGGTCATCGTGTCGCCGTTTTCATCGAGCAGCATAGGACCAAAGCTCCAAAGCTGCCAAATGTCCCCCGTTTCCTTCAGCTCCTCGAGCGTCATGCTGTTTCTGTCAATGCAGCGAAACGTTCCGTCGGCATACAGCACGCCGAGATCCTTTTTCTTGCAGGCGCGGCCGTCCTGATACCAGACGCCGTTGCGCACGATCGCGCCGTCCGCATTCATGGTATACATATCGCCCGTGATCGCGACGGCAGCATTGTTGTCCGCCGCGATCCGCTTTACCTTCTGCCGCTTGCCTTCATATTTTCCGTTTGAAAAGGCGGTCCTCAGACAGCTGATATCCCGGATATAGATGTCTGCGATATAGCAGACACTGTCGCGGAACTTCATCTGCGAAATGTTCACGCTGACCTTTCCGCTGCGATACCCGGTTTCGGTCTTGATCGCACCCGTATAGGAAAACAGATCCAGGTATTCCTCGCCAAGCAGCGTTCCCTCGATCTCACCCTGAAGATCGGCAAAGGAATTCAGGCGGCCCGCAGCATATAGCAGCACCGCGCGAACATCCGCACGCGTTACGGACAGATTGCACGTTACATCCGCGATCGCGGAGCTCGTCCCCGATATGTCCTCCAAACCGGAGGCATAGCGAAACAGCGCCGCCGCATCCGCAGCAGTCACGACACCGTCACCGTTTACATCGCCCTCTACGCCGTCTGCTTTTGTCTGAAGCGGCAGCGCAAAGAGGAATAGAATGCCCGCAAGAAGCAGGCAGCACCATTTCTTCAAACAGCCAAGTTCCTTTCGTTTCGCCCACCGGGAGCGCATAACTATCTGTTTCAGTATTCTACAACAAAACCGTATCTGCCGCAAGCATCATACGAACTGCGATCCGCTCGCTGTCCGTTCTTTTCCGGCGCGAACCCGATCCGGCGTTTCGGGCTCGCTTCCCGTCGAGAAATACAGCATTCCATCTGTCATGATCGCAGGCGAAAGCACACTCGGCGTATTCAATTCGGTTATTTCTCTCTTGCAGCCGAACGCGCAGAATGCGGCGAACATCCAAGCCGCCGCGTACAAAAATGCCGCCCGTTTCGACCGTTCCTATTTCTCTGCGGCAGAAAGGATCTCCCGCTGCAATTTCTTCGTCAGCCTCTCGAACACGAGCCGGTACGACGTGTCGCACATGCCGCGCAGCACATCCTCTGGCAGTGTTTCGTCCAGAAAGACGGAGTTCCAGCAGCGCTTGTCCATATAGAACCCCGGCTTGACCGCGTTCGGGTATTGGGCGCGCAGCAGTTCGCCGAGCGTCGGCTCGCATTTGACCGTCAGAAGCATATGTCCCGCATACTGCCCGTGTTCTTGGCCGGGCTCGCAGATCGCCGCAAACATCTTTTCCCCGACGCGATAGCGGAACCAGCCCCACTCGGCTTTGTAATCCTTTTCGGCGCCCGGTTTTTCCAGCAGGCAGGCGTCAAGCCATGCATATCGATTCTTCATCGTTGTTTTTTCTGACTCCCTTCTTCATACGGAAGCTCCAAAGGCACATCCTCGATCCGCCAATCGTCGGTATACGGGATCTCGCCCGGCAGCAGTTCCACGCGTTCCTCAGGCTGCTTTGCGAGTACGAGCTGCGCCCGGATCGCTGCGGTCTCGCCGTCGTTCGGATCGCCGTCGCGGATCTCGATCTCCGTTCCGTAGCCTAAATTATAATAGATAAACCGTGCATCCGGCACGGTCAGCCGGATACAGCCGTGCGACGCGGGCGTACCGAGCAGGTCATACGTTTCTCCGATGTAGGTGTTCGCGTCGCGCTCGGCATACAGCATGGAATGAAAATAGATCCTGCCATTGATCAGTGTCCAATACTGGCCGTAGGTCTTGTCGTTCCGAAACAGCCCGAAGCGTACGCGGTAACGCTTGAGTGAAAACGTTCCCCGCGGCGTTCGGTTGTTCAATCCCGTCGAGCAGAGCATATAGCGGATCGGAACGGTATACGCGCCGGTATCGTCCTTTCCGTACACAAGCACGACCTGATGCGCAATATCCACGATCACGCGGTAGGTGTCCGCCGCAGGATACCCTTTCGGCGTTTCATAGTCGCCGTTATCGCCAACAAGTTCCGAAAAACGCATGTTCACCGTCGGCGCATACTGTGAAAACGGCGTCTCCTCCGGCTCCGAAACCTCGGTCGATCGCGGCGGCGGCGCGGGCGTTGCGAGCGGTGTCACCGTGTGAAACAATTCTGTTCGCACGCTGTCCGGCGGCAGTTCCCCGGATCGGTCAAATGTCAGCAGCGCCGCTGCGGCAAAAAACAGCGCCGCAAGGGTCAGATAACGTTTCTTCATGCCTCAGCCGATCGCCCGCCGGCCTTCAAGCGCCTTTGCGAGCGTCACTTCATCCGTATATTCCAGATTGCCGCCGATCGGGATACCGTGCGCAATGCGGGTACAGGCAACGCCCATAGGCTTGAGCAGACGCGCGATATACGACGCGGTCGCTTCGCCCTCCACATCGGGATTCGTCGCAAGGATCACCTCACGCACGCCGCCCTTTTTGACCCGCTCCACCAACTCGTTGATACGAATATCGTTCGGCCCCACACCGTCCATCGGCGAGAGTACGCCTTGCAGAACGTGGTATTTGCCGGAAAACTCGCGTGTTTTTTCCATCGCCGTCACGTCGCGCGGGTCGCACACGACGCAGATCACGCTGCCGTCTCGTTTTTCATCCGCACAAATGGCACACGGGGTTACATCCGTGTAAGTGCCGCAGATCGGGCAATCGTGTACATCACGCCGTGCCGCGATGATCGCGTCCGCGAGTTCCAGCGCCTGCGCTTCCGGCACGCCGAGGATATGATAGGCGAGCCGCTGCGCGGTCTTATGCCCGATGCCCGGCAGGCGCGCAAGCTGCGTCGTCAGTTTTTCAATGGGTTCGATCGTGACCATAGGTCTGCTTCAGTCCTTCCACCGTTCAGAACGCCGGTATTCCCGACGTCAAATCAAAATCCGAGTCCCATGCCGCCCGTGATGCGACCCATTTCCCGCTCTGCGGTCTCGGCCGCGTTGCGCAGCGCTTCGTTCACCGCTGCCGTCACGAGATCCTCCAGCATTTCCACATCGTCCGGATCCACGCAGTCCGGCGAGATCGTGAGCTTCGTGAGCTGCTTCGCCCCGTTGACGACCGCCGTGACCATGCCGCCGCCCGCCGTTGCGGAGAACTCCCGTGCCTGCAATTCTTCCTGTGCGCGCTGCATGTCCTGCTGCATTTTCTGCGCCTGCCGCATCAACTGCTGCATGTTCGCTCCGCCCATATTCGGGAATCCGCCTCTTGCCATAAAAGTGTACCTCCTGTGAAATCAGTTTAGTCTTCCACGGTGAGTTTATCACCGAAAATTTTGCGCAGTTTTGCCTCGGTCTCCGGAGAAGCCGGCTCCTGCTTCACTTTGATATAAGAAACCGTCGTTCCCGGCCGCAGCGCTGAAAGGATCGAATTCATCCTCTTAATATTTGCATCCGCTCCGACACTTCGAAGCTGGGTCTGGTGCGTCTCGTCAAATCCAACCACGAGCGTGTCGCCGTCCATGCGCTGCGCCACGCCCATTTTTGCAAGCGCATGCGTCAGGATATTCTGCTTTGCAAGCTCCGCGAGCGCCGCGCTCCAAAGCGCATCTGCATTCGTATCGTCCGCCAGCATAGCCGGCGTCGGTGCGGACTGCGCGGTTCCGCCTTTCGCTTTATCCGGCGTCGCCGGCGCGGCGGGTGTCTGATGCTGCGTCGTTTCCGTCATGGGTATTCCGTATCCGCCCGTTTCCTCCGGCGGCGGTTCCGGCAGCGGAATCTCTTCACGCGCATCCCATGGCGGCGCGGCCTGTTCCCTGCGCGGCTGCTGCTGACGCACGTCCGTACGCACGCCCTCGCGTTCAAGCCGATCGAGCCGCGCTTCGAGGCTTTCGAGCGAAAGCGCCTGTTCCGGACGGCAAATGCGCACCATGACGCTCTCGAGCAGCGTTCTGGGCGAAGAGAGAAATCGCAATTCGCTCTGCGCTTTCAAAAGCTGTTCCATCGAAAGCAGCAGACGCGCTTCGGAGGCCGTTTTCGCCTGCTCCAGATACAGCTGCATCGTCTCCTTTGTGCAGTCCAGCAGGTCCTCGCATGCGCCACAGGTTTTCGCAAGCAGCAACGCACGAAAATGCGACGAAAGATCCTGGCAGAACACTGCAAGATCGCGTCCGCCGCGAACGATACCGTCCAGCATACGGATCGCCTTTTGCGCATTCGACGCGATGAGCGCATCCGCAATGTCAAACAGAAAGCCCTGCTCCATGCTGCCGAGAACGTCGTAAACATCTTTCGCCGCTACATGGTCGCCGCAAAAAGAAAGGCATTGATCCGCAAGCGACAGCGCGTCGCGCATTCCGCCGTCCGCAGTGCGCGCGATGAGTTGGAGACCTTCCTCGTCGATGGTCGCGCCCGCGCGATCTAAGACGCTTTTCAGGTTTTTTTCTATATCCGCGACCGACAATCTGTGAAAATCAAAACGCTGGCAACGCGAAATGATGGTCGCGGGCAGTTTTTGCGGTTCGGTCGTCGCGAGAATGAACATGACATGCGCGGGCGGCTCTTCCAGCGTTTTTAAGAGCGCGTTGAACGCGGAGTTGGACAGCATGTGCGCCTCATCGACGATGAAAACGCGGTGCGTCAATTCAAGCGGCGCATAGTACGCCTTCTCGATGAGCGAACGAATATCATCGACACCGTTGTTGCTCGCGGCGTCGATCTCTGTAATATCCGTACAGGAGTCGCTCACGGCGCGGCGGCAGGCTTCGCATTCGCCGCAGGGTTCGCCGTTTTTCGGAGAAAGGCAGTTCACTGCGCGCGCAAGGATCTTTGCCGTGCTGGTCTTTCCCGTGCCGCGCGTGCCGCAGAACAGATACGCATGGGCGGTATGGCCCGTGCTGATCTGGTTCTGCAAAATGGTCGTGATATGTCCCTGGCCGACCACTTCGGAAAACACGCTCGGCCTGTATGCGCGGTACAGCGCCCGATATGCCATGCTGCACACCTCCCCATACTATTTCAATTTTATTATAGTATACCACGCGGCACGCTGTCAAAAGATAGCAGATTTCTCCTATTTTGACAAGAAAGCGTTTGACCCGAATGGCCCTGCGTTGTACACTGTAGCTATGGCAAAGGATAAAACGATCTTTATTTGCGGCGAATGCGGCTATGAAAGTCCGAAATGGATGGGCAAGTGTCCCGCCTGTGGCAGTTGGAACACCATGATCGAAGAACAGGCGGTTAAGGTGCGCGAGTCCGCACAGGGCGGCGTTGTGCAGCATCTGTCCGAAGTGTCCGTCATGCAGTCGAAACGGATCTCTACAGGCTTGTCCGAGCTGGATCGTGTTACGGGCGGCGGACTGCTCTCCGGCATGGTAACGCTGCTCGGCGGCGATCCCGGTATCGGAAAAACCACGCTGCTCATGCAGGCTGCGGATGCAATCGCAAAGAACAGCACCGTTCTTTACGTCTCGGGTGAAGAAAGCGCAGCACAGCTCAAACTGCGCGCGGATCGTCTGCACGTTGAAAGCGATATGCTGCTGCTGTGCGAAACGTCGCTTGAACGAATCCTTGAGGAAGCGCGGCGCGCAAAGTGCAATGTTTTGATCGTTGACTCCATCCAGACCATCTTTTCCTCCGAATCGCAGAGCGCGCCCGGCAGCGTCGGGCAAGTGCGGCTTGCAACGGCGGAACTGACGCGGCTTGCGAAGGAAACGGGAACGATCGTTCTGATCGTCGGTCACGTCACAAAGGACGGCGCGATCGCGGGGCCGCGGATCCTGGAGCATATCGTGGACACGGTGCTGTATTTTGAAGGGGACAGGCACGCCGGTCTGCGGCTGCTGCGCGCGGTGAAGAACCGTTTCGGCTCTACAAACGAGATCGGCGTATTCGAAATGTGCGACACGGGGATGCGGCAGGTGCTCGACCCTTCCCGTCTGTTTCTCTCGGGCGAGCGTGCGCCCGGATGCGCCGTGACCTGTGCGATCGAAGGTTCGAGGCCGCTGCTTGCAGAGGTACAGGCGCTTTTGAATCCAACGGCATTCGGCAGTCCGCGCAGAACGACGGCAGGGATCGACAGCGGCAGGCTGAGCCTCCTGCTCGCCGTGTTGGAGCAGAAAGCGCAGCTGAAGCTCTCCGATAAGGACGTTTATGTGAACGTTGTGGGCGATCTCCGGCTCGAAGAACGCGGCGCTGACCTTGCCGTCGCTCTCTGCATCGTCTCCGCTCTCACCGGAAAAGCACTTCCGCAGGGCACTGCGGCCATCGGCGAATTGGGCCTCACCGGCGAGCTGCGGACAGCGGCGCAGCTGGAAACGCGCATCCGCGAGTGCGTCCGGCTCGGCTATCGCCGCATCCTGATCCCGAAATCTGCGAAGCAATCCCCGGTCGATGGGGCGACGCTGGTTCCGGTTTCCGGAATTCGGGAAGCAATTGATGTGATCCGCTATTGCCCTGAGCTTTGATTTGTGTTATACTTGGATTCGTGCTTATGAAGGATTTCTGATTTTCAGAGATTCGATTGGTGTTCGTGCTCACGGTTCAGCCCGATAGAGCGACGGGCTCCGACTCCGGCTCCATGGGAGCAAACAACCGAATATGTACCCGTAGCTCAGCTGGATAGAGCGTTGGACTCCGACTCCAAAGGTCAGAGGTTCGAATCCTCCCGGGTACGCCAGAGAAAAAACAACCTTTGTCTGCTGTCTGCTTGGATAAAGGTTGTTTTTTGTGCTTTTAGGGTAAAAACAGGTCAAAGCTGTATAAAGCCGAGCGAATAGGGCTTTGAGATGGCAACTATAGCTGCTGTTTTGGAGCCAATTCTTGTTTGCCGGCACCAAGAAAAATGCCGAAAACGGCCTCAAAAAGCCGGCGTGCTTTCTTCTCTTCTTTTGTACTGCAAAGAAATCGACCTTCGACATATGGGCAGGTTTCGAACCGGTTTATGATTGCTCGTTATTGTGGCAAACACTTTCCTATGTTAAAATGTTATCGTAGAATTGTAAGATTTCACGGTATAAAATGCCCGTTATTAAAACCTGAATCGTATGTGAATTTTCAGAGAATTACTGAGAGGTTTTCACATTTCCCTGCGTCTAATAGGTGAAAGCATAAAAAAACACCTTTCGGGAAGGAGACAGTCATGGATAACGGTGCAAGTAGCTACCGCCGTTTTCTTGACGGTGATGACAATGGGCTTGTCGAAATCATAAGATCATATAATGACGGATTGACCTTGTACTTAAAAAGCTTTGTTCATAATCTCTCTGTTGCGGATGAGCTTTCCGAAGATGTATTTGTTAAAATCGGAGTTAAGCGACCGCATTTTTCAGGCAGAGCCTCTTTTAAGACCTGGCTGTATGCAATCGGCAGAAATATGGCCATGGATTATATCAGAAAGCCCTCAAGCAGAGCGCATATCTCGATTGATGCGTGTGCCGAGCAGGCTGATGAAGATAGAATCGAAAAAGAATATCTAAGGGAAGAACAGAAGATTATGCTGCATAAAGCCATGTACGGTCTAAAGGCCGAATACAGGCAGGTATTATGGCTGATATACTTTGAAGATATGAGTATAAGGGAAGCTGCTGTAATCATGAAAAAATCAGTCCGCAGCGTTGAAAATCTTGTAAGCCGGGCAAGATCGTCTCTCAAGTCAGAATTAGACAGGACGGAGTATTTTTATGAAAGCCTATGAAGAAAAGTCGAAAAGCGTATTTGATAGAATTGAAGCAGAAAGAGAACATATAAAAAAGCGCAACAAAACCGTCGTTAAAATGATTGTTCCGTCTTTGTGCCTTAGCGGCGCTGTGATAATTGCAATTGGCTTGTTTAATGGCGGACCGTTCGATCAGTTTCAAATGCAGCCGAGCAACAATGTGACAATCGATGATGAACACATGGCAATCAATGTAACGATTGAAAATGAGCAGCCTCCTGCAATTGAGAGTATTCGTGTGGTGGATGCTGCAAGATATGCCGCGCTGTCTTCGGATTGCATGGTAGCACCCGGGCCCGGCGACGTCTTCCTTGACCATGATGTGTATATGGCGATGGAGGATACTGCAACTGACAGAGAATACTTCTTTGTTGAGCTGCAAGCTTTTAATGATGTCGGTGCAACAAGGCTGGGCACGGTAGACAAATATATATATAAAGGTAAAACGATCGCTGAATGGAGAGAATTGGCGGATCTTCAAAACGAGGCGTACCCGTATAGCGAGTATAACCGCGATCACGGCGGAAATGTAACGAAAGAAGAATACGACGCTGTTGTTTCCGAGGCTAAGCTGCTTGATGCCATAGCAAATTCTGATGAGGCAGCACTGGAATACACTTCTACATATGAGGCTGAATACTCCGACAGCGAAAAGCTGCGATTAGAAGCAATCAATAACGAGTGCTCAAGGCTCGTGGATTTGGGGTATGACGCAAAGATAATTGAAACATGGACATATGCGGGTGTGGGCGAAAAGCAAACAAGAGCGGTTCTCGCCGGGCTTTTCACAAAGGCACAGATAAAAAGACTGCAAACGGACGATGCAAGCCCTGATATCGGGATTTGTTTATCGTGGATGAGGAACGGTGATGGGATTGCGGAGTTTAATAAAACAGAATGGAAGCAGAATGTGTTCCATGGTGTGGAGCACCACAAATGAACATGGCCGGCGTACCTGTTTGCTTCACTTGCCTTAAAAATGCACCTTTGGGGTGTGCTTATATGGGAAAACCCCCAGAGCAGCAATGTTTCGGGGGGCTTTGAAGCATGCTTTCCGCCGCATTTCATTGCAGCCTTGACGGTATTTGTCGGGATGGGTTCCTTCTCCTTCACGGCTCGTGCTCTTTTCGGCTTGAAAGGCCATGTCGCGTGTTTGAGCGCGCCCTTTCGTTCGTGCGCTGCGGAAGCGAAAGCGCTCGCGCCCTCCTCCCCGCTTGCCACGCCGTGTGCTCCTGTAGTACAATGCAGAGAGTTATCCGTAAGCTATCACGAAAGAAGGGATCCCCGTGCAGTCCGACTGGAAATTCTCCGAAATCCCCTATCGTCGTCCCGACATCGACGCTTTTCAGCAGCGCTATCATATGCTTTGCGAAAAGCTGTCCTGGGCAAAGAACTTTCAAGACGTTCAGGGAGTTATCCGCGAACGCAGCGAGCTGAACCAGCAGATCATAGCCGTCGGAGCGATTCTCTATGCACGGGCGTATCATGATGCGACCAATGCGTATTATCAGGAAGAGTTTCAAACCGTACTTCCGGAACTGGCCGCTTTGGACACCGAGACGCTTTCCACAGCCATTGCGAACAGTCCCTACGCCGCCGAGATCGACGCTGCCTATGGGCCGCAGTTCCGTCTGCTGCTGCAGAAGGACGTCAGACTGCGCGCTAAGGGGAAAGCGGAACAGGTACGGCTTGCAGAACTGGAAAGCGCCTACCAGCAAAAGAGAGCCACGCTCAGATATATGCTGCGCGGCGAGGCTGTCAGCGGCGGAAAACTCTTTGAATTGTACGCCTCCCCGGATCGCGCGCTGCGCAAAGACGCCTTTGATGCAGAGCGCCAGACATACCTTGCGCACACGGACGAATTTGCTTCTTTGCTCAAAGAGCTTGTACAAAAACGTCATGCGCTCGCTCAGGCGAACGGCTTTTCCGATTACATGGAATACGCCGCAATCGCGAACGTTCGGCTGGATTACGGCCACAAGGAGCTGCTCGCGTTCTGCGATGCGGTACGCGAACATATCGTGCCGATCTATCTGCGTCTGCAGCAGGAACAGCGGGAACGTCTGGGTCTTGACGTTCTGTATCCCTACGATGCAGCGCTGTTGTTCCCGGACGGCAATGCAAAGCCCGTCATCGGCGAAGCTGCGCTTGCGGACGCCGCCAAAACGATGTACCACGGTCTGAGCCCCGAGGCGGGCGCGTTTTTCGACGAGATGGTACGGCACGAAATGCTGGACGTCGCGGGATCGGACAACAAGATCTCCGGCATGGGATTCTGCACGCTCCTACCCTGCGAATGGAAAATGCCGTTTGTCTTTGCAAACAGCAGCGGCACAGCGAGCGACGTCAGCGTATACACGCACGAGCTCGGGCATGGTCTGCAAGGCTATCTCAGCATGCGCGCGCAGGCCCTTGACGACTATTTCGGCGGCGGGCCGGATCTGTGCGAGGTGCATTCCAAGACCATGGAGCTGTTCTCCTACGAATACGCGCCACTGTTTTTCGGCGAACAGTCGGAACGGTTCCTGCTGGAGCATCGCTACCAGACGGTCAAAGAGATCTGTGCGTTCTCGGCAAGCTACGTCTTTGAATCGTGGCTATACAGTCACATCGATGCGTCGATCAGCGAGTGGGCGGAGGCGCACGATCGCATTTCAAAATCCTTCGGACGCGCACAGAACAATGCATCCTGGCGCGAAGATACGCTTGCGGGATCCGCTTTATTCAGCGATATGGCGATCTATATGTTCCCGTTTTATGTGATCAGCTATGCGCTTTCCGCTATGGCTGCGCAGCAGCTCAAAGCGGCGTATGACAAAGACCCGCGAGACGGCTGGGCGCGGTATCATGCGCTTTGCGCCGCGGGCGGAAGTCTGTCCTACAAGGAGGCCATGCTTTCCGCAGGACTGCGTCTCCCCTATTTGCCGGAGACCGTCGCGGAGGTCGCCGCGCAATTCCGGCGGCAGCTTTTCTCTGAATAATAACGAAAAACGGGGCTGCCGATCTGTGTGCCGGCAGCCCTTTCCCCTGCATGCAGCAAATGAAAGCGAGGATCGATATGGAACAAAGCGTTTCTGCCCGGCCGGAACTTCAGCCATTTCTGGATGCGGCGATATGTCTGACCGCTCTGCCTGCAAAGAACAAAAAACGTCTGCTGGCGCTCTACTATCTTGCGGAAAAGATCGATGGCGAACGCGACTATACGGAGATGGAGATCAACGATCTCCTGAACGCTTGGACCGCATTCCACGATCCCGCGACGCTGCGGCGCGAGCTGTACAACAAGCGTTTGCTGAACCGCACGAAGGACTGCTCCCGCTACTGGAAAGCGGAGAACGTCCCGCCGGTCGAAGCGTTTCTTGCGGAGAACATCTGACGGTCCTATTTGCCGTTTGGGCAGTCCGTTCGGACAGAATCTGGCGTTTCAAAACCGGCTTGCCCGGCACGGAAGAACCCGCGCCCTATCTCACTGCCCGCCGTCAGTTTGTCACTGTGATCTTTGTCAGCCCATGCGGTGAATCCGATTTTTTCCCGCGAAACACCGAAAGCATACATGCCAGCAATTGAATCGCCGTTGCCGCCGCAAAAGCGCCGGAAACGCCTTCCGCTTCTTGTGGGAGAAGAATTGGATTCAGCAGACTTCTTCCCGCGATGCGCAGTACGCCGCGAAAGCCAAAGGCGCGGACATAGTCAAGCAATGGGACGCGGTGCTTGACGGACGCACACGCGATTCGCACAGGCGCGTTGACGGCGAAATAAGGGAGCTGGACGAAAAGTTTTCGAACGGGCTTATGTTTCCCGGTGATCCTTCCGGCAGCGCCGCAGAGGTCATAAACTGCCGCTGTACTTCAAACACAAGGGCAAAGTGGGGGCTGGATGAAGATGAGCTGGAAACGCTGAAGGAAAGAGCAGCGTATTTTGGGCTGGATAAAACAAAGGATTTTGAGGACTACAAGAAGAAATACTTGAATATTTCGTCAGAGCCACTTGAAAACAATGCGAAAAGTAGTAAAATAAATGCGGGAGCGCTTGCCGGTGCATATACCAACAAGAATGATCCTGATGGCAAGAAGCGCGACAAACACGCCGAAGGATATTATGAATCGGTTCGCAACAGTAACAAACAAGAGATTGTTACTGCAATATCAAAAAACAGCGGTTCTGGTGCGGAATATGTGTCAAAGATGTATGACCACTTGTTCATCAACAAGTATGATCTTGACAAGGGGCATACACATTTTGATCCCGACTATTACATTGCTGAATCTGTTCAACGGTTGCGCGAAGGCAAGAACATACAGAATCATGATAGAGTTTTAATTTATCATGAAGCAATGGAATATGACCTAATGAATGTTGAAGGCTTAGGATATGAAGCGGCACACGAACTTGCAAGCAGAGCGTTCAACTATCAAAAGGAACTTGACAAGTGGCTGGACGAAAACGAAAAGTAGGTGATTGAGTGCTAAAATTTGTCTTAATAGAAGAAATAGGGAATAGTGTTTTGTATAGTTATTATCCAGAAGGCGGTTCGGAATCTGGCATTGTTTCCTTTAACAAAAAGACGGGTGATGGCGGGGTCAATACACTTGCTAACAACGACAAGCATCAACGGTATGCCTTGAAGATTCTAAAGAGAATCAGAGAAATGGCAAGTGCCGGAACATTTGAAAAGGAAGGAATTGTTGCTTGGTATTAAAAGCATTGCGCAGAATCTGCACGGTGCTTTTTCTATGCGCAAAAACAGCAACTTGTCGTGAAATATGACAGGTTGTTTTTTTATGCAGAAAGGAGAATTGAAACATGGATACACACCGGGGCATCAGGATCAAGCAGTTGAAGGCGTGCGCCGAATCAATTAAGGATATGGCAGAAGACATCATAGGGCAGGAAGGATTGACAATAAGCTGGCAGATTATAATTGATATGCAGTGCAAGCAGCCGCCGGAAATTATAGTGAAAAGGTCAGTAATAACGGAAAAAGTTATAGATTCGTTAGGATAAAGCATCCTGAAAAAATGCTTTTTTCCATGTTCTGCAAGTTACCAGCAAGTGAAATAATGCCCAAAAGATCGCGTTTGCGGTCTTTTTTCATGCCTGGAAAGGAGTGATGCGCATGTGAAAAAGATGGAGTTCAGTAAAAAGCTGCTGATTGCCGATGATGCGATCCTTGCCTTGATGGTAGCAGCGTTCTTTGTGTTCAACCTGAACGGACACGACACCGGGAACTGCTCCATTGTGGTCAGCGCGTGGATTGCGCAGGTCGCGATCAGTACGGGGGCTTACTACTGGAAGGCCAAAGCCGAAAACCTTGTGAAGCTTCCCCTGCTCCTTCTGGCAGAACTGCCAAAGGATATGCGGGAAAGAGCCGATCCGAACGCGATCATTGAAGCCGTGTTGGGGATCGGCACACATAACGATTAAACAGAAAGGGAGAAAACAATGTTTGATATTACACCTATTGTAAAGGCTCTGTTCGCGCTGATGGGCGCTGTCGTGGTCTACATCCTGATTCCGTATATCAAGAGCAAGTCCACGGTTGAACAGCAGCAGTCCATCAACGGCTGGATCAAGATCGCGGTTTCCGCTGCCGAGCAGCTTTACGCGGGAAGCGGCAGGGGCGAGGAAAAGAAAACATATGTCCTGAATTTCTTGCGAACAAGGGCTTCAAGCTGGACGCGGAGAGCCTTGACGCGATGATTGAAGCCGCTGTGTTTGAACTGAACAGCGGACTATTCTAAACATAGGAGTGATGCCGAATGGCAGTCGGAATTGCTCATGCGGTCATGAGCGAATACAAAAATGGACAAGGCGCGGTTGGTGATCAGCTGCAAGGCGCAACGCCGGATCGAAAAGGCGAGATACGGCTTGCGGACTGGTACAAGCGCTCTGGCGGCTGGAACGTCTATCTGGAATGCACGGACGCTGCGCTTGCGAAAAAGGCCGCTGATTGGGCGGTGAAGATCGCGAACAGCAAGAACTACGGCTATTCACGCGGCGTATCATTTTCGCTAACGCGGATTCCTCCGTGCAAAATACGTTCAACTGTGATATAATAATCAATACATCGATTCGAGACGCGCGGCATTTCCCCCCCCCTCATCACCGTTTCGCCGCATCCCCCATCGGAACGTCCCGTCAGGACATGACTGCCATGAGACAGAACGCACAAGATATAAACCGCGAAGAGCGGGCCGCCGCATTGGCCGACGAGATCCTCACGCTGTCGCGAGACCGGCTGCTGGTGCATTTTCGCTATCTAGATCGGGCGATCGCCGGTTTGCCCTTTTCACCGAACTGTGACGCTACGTTCACTACGGACGGACGGCGGCTCTATTATAACCCGTGGTTTGTCCTGTCTCTGTATCAGGGAGAGGATACCGTCGTTTCCCGCGATCTTCTGCACAGCATTCTGCACTGCGTATTCCGGCACAATCTGATCGGCCGGGACGTCGATCGTCCCGCATGGGATCTTGCCTGCGACGTCGCGGTCGAGAACGCCATCAATGCGCTTTCCTGCGACTGCGTCAAGGCGCGGCGTTCCGAGCGGCAATCCGCGTTGATCGCTTTGTTGAAAAATGAACTGCCAGCCCTGACGGCGGAACGCATTTACCGTTATTTGCTGGATCACAGCATCGATATAGAAACGCTTGCAGCGGAACGCGCCGCTTTTTTAGGCGATAGTCACGGCGCATGGTATCACGCGGGCTCTGCCGGCAGCGCATCGGCGCCCGATCTTGATCTCGAGCAGCTATGGTCCAAGATCTCAAAGCGAATGCACACAGAGCGCACGCTGCTGCTCGGTGAAGAGGACGCCATGACGCAGAACCTCAAAAGCCTGCACCGTGCGCGCTACAATTACACGGAATTTCTGCGCCGTTTTGGCGTGCATGGCGAGGTCATGCGCCTGTCGGACGAAGAGTTCGACAACAATTACTACACCTACGGCCTTTCGCTGTACGGCAACATACCGCTCATCGAACCGCTCGAATACCAGGACGAGCACCGCATCCGTGATCTCGTGATCGCGATTGACACCTCCGGCAGTGTAGAGGGCGCAGTGGTGCAAAAGTTCGTGCAGCACACGCACGATATTCTTGCGCGGCAGGAGAGTTTTTCTGCAAAGGTGAACCTCTATATTCTGCAATGTGACGACCGGATTCAGGACGCTGCATATATTCAGAGCAAGGAGGACTTCGATCAATACCTTGCGCATATGCAGATCAAAGGGCTCGGCGAGACAGATTTTCGTCCGGTGTTCGCTTACGTTGACGAGCTTCTTCTAAAGAAAAAACTGAGGAATTTGCGCGGGCTGCTCTACTTTACGGACGGCAAGGGGATCTTTCCCGCGGAGCGGCCGCGATATGACACGGCTTTTATTCTGCATAACGACGGCTTCAGCGACGTTTGGACGCCGGACTGGGCGATGAAGCTCTATCTTTCGGAGGACGAGATTTTAGATGAACGTTTCGGAAAGTGATATTGCCGCACGGCTTGACGGTACGCGTCTGCGCGAGGGCGCCTATGCACAGGATCTCTCTTTGACGGAGATCCGCATTCCGGAGGGCGTTACGGACATCGGCGAGGTCGCTTTCTTTGGATGCTCGAACCTGCGCGAAATACAGTTTCCCGAAAGTCTGCGCTATATCCGCGAAGAAGCGTTCGGCGAAACGGGGCTTCTGCGCGTCGCCGTGCCCGCGCGCACGGAGCTGATCGAAGAAAAAGCGTTTTTCTCCTGCGAATCTCTCGCGAGGATCGACGTGCTCTCACCGGACTGCACGCTGGAACGCGATGCGTTCGGCAGCTGCCGCAGCCTGTTGGAGGGGTTCGTCGCCAAGGGCTACCCGGACAAATACCGTCAGCCGGAAGAACTGCTGTACACGCTGCTCTGGTGTACCTGTCCCGAACGCCACCGTTCGGAGACAAACGAACACGCCAGACGCTTCATTCGGGAAAACGAAGCGCTCATCATGGAAAAGGTTCTGAAGTTTAACAACGTCGCCGCCATGAACGGGATCTCCAAACTGCACCTGCTGCGTCCCGAAAACATCAACGGCTATGTTGCCGCGGCAAACCTGAATCACCAATCCGAGATCGTGGCACTTCTGCTTGCGGAAGTCGAAACGCGTGATCCATTTGAGGAGTTTACATTATGAACATTTCTGAAGCAAAAGAGCAGGTGCTCTATACCATGGAAGCGTATTCCGCAAAGGACGAATGCGGCAACTATCTGCTCTCGCCGGAGGAGCAGCGCCCGCTGTTTTTGATGGGTCCTCCGGGGATCGGCAAGACCGCCATTGTCAAACAGGCGGCGGAAGAGCTGGGGCTCGGTCTTGTCTGCTACTCCATCACGCACCATACGCGGCAGTCCGCGCTGGGACTTCCAAAAATCGTACACAAGTCCTTCGGCGAGGACGAGTACGATGTGTCCGAGTACACGATGAGCGAGATCATCTCTTCCGTCTATGACTGCATGGAGCAAAGCGGCTGCCGTGAGGGCATTCTGTTTCTCGATGAGGTCAACTGCGCTTCCGAGACGCTCACGCCCACCATGCTGCAATTCCTGCAATTCAAGACTTTCGGGCGGCATAAAGTCCCCGACGGCTGGATCGTGCTGACGGCAGGCAATCCCGTTTCTTACAACCGCAGTGCGCGTGAGTTTGACATTGTCACATGGGATCGATTGAAGCGCATCGATATCGAGCCGGACTTTGCCGCATGGAAGCAGTACGCCTATCAGCGCGAGACGCACGGCTCTATCATGACCTATCTCGAGGCGCGGAAGGAAAACTTCTACAAAATCGAAGAGACCGTAGACGGCAAGCGTTTTGTCACGGCACGCGGCTGGGTCGACCTGTCCAACATCATAAAAATCTATGAGCGAAAGGGACTTCCCGTCGATCAGAAGCTCATTGCACAGTATCTGCAATCGCCGGACATTGCGGAAGAGTTCGCCATCTATTACGATCTGTACAACAAGTATAAAGCGGATTACAAACTGGACGAGATCCTGTCCGGGCATACGCCGGAAGAGATCCTCTCGCGGGCAAAGAACGCGCCGTTTGATGAGCGTTTGAGCCTTTTGGGGCTGCTGCTCGACCAAGTGAACCGCGACGCGGCGAACGTCGTTCGCAAAGAGGACATTGTTTCCGAGCTGCTCCCGCTGCTGCGGAAGGTCAAAGCGGGCGCATCCCTTGCGGACATTACCGCCGAGGAAAACGAACTGTTCCTCCGCTATCGCAAAATGGGCGTCCTTTCCGTCGACAGCCGGAACAAATACGAAGCCGTTCTTGCTTTCCTGAACCGGCATATCACGGCACGTTCCGATTTTCAGGCGCTGAAGGCGGGCTTTGACGCACTCGTTTCCGAGCTGCGTTCCTGCGCGGAAGCGGCGGGTGCGAAGCTTACGAACTTGTTTGACTTTGTGTCCACAGCCTGGGGCGACGGTCAGGAGATCCTCATTCTCGTCACGGAGCTGACCATCGGATACTATGCGTCGCGCTTCCTTTCCCGCTACGGGTGCGAAGCCTACGACCGTCACAGCGAATCCCTGCGATTCTACGAAAGGAATCTGGAAATTCGGAAAAAAACCGAAGCACTCTGGCAGCATGGCGTCATTGACTAAGCGAAGCCGGCCGTCTCCAAGGCGGTGCGGCTCCATATACGATGATGCTGCGAATATAGAAAGGAGAATCATATGCCAATGAAGTACGATGTCGTGGTCGTGGGCGCCGGAAATTCCGGCCTTACCGCGGCGTGCCGCTGCGCGATGGAGGGAAAGAAGACCCTCTTGATCGAGCAGCACAACTTGCCCGGAGGATGCGCCTCCAGCTTTTGCAGAGGACGTTTCGAGTTTGACCCGAGCGTTCATGAGATCTGTGACTTTGGTCCCGACGACAACAAGGGTGCCGTGCGTCTGCTGCTCGAGCGTCTGGGCGTCAATGTGGACTGGGTCACCATCGAGGATTGCTACCGCTGCATCACGAAGTATTCCGACGGCACGCCCATGGACGTGACCATGCCCTCGGGCCGCGGGCCGTTCATCGATAAGATGGAAGAATACGTTCCCGGCAGCCGCGAGAGCATGAACAAGCTGTTCGATCTCATGGAAGAGATTCAGGCCGCGCTCAACTACATGACCGACGGCACGCCGAACGACTCCAAGTACATGCAGCAGCATTTTCCGAACACGCTGCGCACAGGCGCGTACCCGACAAACAAGGTGTTCCGCGCCCTGAAGCTCCCGCAGAAGGCCATCGATATTCTCTCGACCTACTGGGCGTATCTTGGCGTTGATCTCGACCATGACGCATTCATTCACTATGCGAACATGGTGCATATGTATGTTACGCGCAAGGCCGTCATCCCGCGCCACACCTCACATGAGATCTCCATGGAGTTCATCAACCGTTTCCGCGAACTCGGCGGCGATGTGTGGTACAACTGCCGTGCGGAGAAATTCCTCTTTGACGGCGACAGGATCTCCGGCGTCGTCACCAATATGGGAACGATCGAGTGCGACTATGTGCTGGCCAACATCAACCCCGACATTATCTACGGCAAGATGATGCCGAAAGAGCTCGTTCCGGAGCGTGAGAAAAAGCTCTCCGCCGCCCGCAATGAGGATTACAGCGCGCGCATGTTCGCCTGCTATTTCGGGCTCAACAAACCGCTCGAGGAGATCGGCATCAAGGATTACACCGTGTTCATGCCCGGCACCTCGGACTCCGTTAAGGAAGCCGCTTCGTTCGAACGCATCGATACGAATGAATACTGCATCTTTCTTGGCTACAACATCGCAAACCCCGACTTCTCTCCGAAGGGAACGGGTGTTGTCAGCTTTACGTCCATGTACGGTAAGAAGGACTGGAGCGATCTCGAGATCAAGGATTACAACAAAATGAAGGAAGCGATCGCGAAAAAGTTCATCGAGACCACAAAGGAAAAAATGGGGATCGACATCACGCCCTATATCGAAGAGGTCGAGATCGCGACCCCGTGGACCTTCGCACGCTATCTCGGTACGCCGGAGGGCTGCACCTACGGTCACAAGACGAAGGATTGGGACGCCATGATGAACCGCATGATGATGATCGGCGAAGATTACCCGATCAAGGGGCTCAAGCACATCGGCGCTGCTGCATCCCGCGGCGACGGGTACTCGTCCACCTGGATCATCGGCGATATGCTCGCGGGCATTGCCTGCGGAGAGATGAAGGAAGGAGGCAAGTAATATGGCTCTGAATGTAAAAGTGGGTCTGATCGGACTTCTTGACATGCTCAAGTTCGCAAATCTCGGCAAGGTGCGCCAGCAGGCGATCGACGCCGCGCCCGCAAAGGAGATCAAAGCGGACTACCCCATCAACAACAAAGCAAAGCTCCTGCATCCCGACTATCAGAAGCTCGTGATCGACGAGATCATCGACCATGCGGATGCGGACGCGAAAACCTATGTGTTCCGCAAGGCGGACGGAAGCCTGCCGGCCTATTTCCGCGCCGGACAGTATCTCTCTCTGAAGCTGCAATTCGGCGAGAGCTTTGTGACCCGTCCATACTCCATTTCCTCCTCGCCCAAGTGGGTCCTCGAAGGAAAGGTCGCCATCACGGTCAAGAAGAACCCCGGCGGCTTTGCTGCGGACAAAATGCTCGACACCTTCCAGGTCGGCGACGAGATCATCGCATCCGCGGGCGAGGGACACTTCTATTATGACGAGCTGCGCGACTGCAAGAACGTTGTGGCGCTTGCGGGCGGCTCCGGCATCACCCCCTTCCTCTCCATGGCTTATGCGATCCGCGACGGCATCGAGGACTTCAATCTGACCATTCTTTTCGGCAGCCGGACCGAAAACGCGATCCTCTTCAAGAAAGAGTTTGACGAGATCACCGCCGCCTGTCCGAAGGTGAAGGTCGTACACGTTCTCTCGGATGAAGAAAAAGACGGCTACGAGCACGGCTTCATTACCGCAGAGCTCATCAAGAAGTATGCCGATGCGCCGTACAGCGTCTTCATCTGCGGCCCCGAGGCGATGTATCGCTTTGTTGCGGGCGAGGTCGAAAAGCTCGGCCTTGACAGAAAACATGTGCGCCGCGAGCTGCTCGGCGTGACGAAAAAAGTCTGGGAGCTGCCCGGATATCCGGTCGAGAAAAAGGATCAGGTCTTCCAGATCACCGTCAAGCAGGGTGCAAACGAGACCGTCGTTGCAGCGAGTGCCAACGAACCGATTCTTGTTGCGCTCGAGCGCGCTGGTCTGAAGGCGCCTTCGCGCTGCCGCAGCGGCGAGTGCGGTTGGTGCCGTTCGCATCTCGTTTCCGGCGAAGTGTTCATTCCGGAGGAAACCGACGGACGGCGTTGGGCGGACAAGAAGTACAACGAGATCCACCCCTGCGCTTCCTTTGCGCTCGGCGATCTTGTTCTGGAGGTTCCCGGCGAATACTATTGATGCATTGACGCAGCGCTAAACGTGCAAGCCCCGCCGTCTCTGGACGGCGGGGCTGTCTGCTTTCAGTAATTCTCGTAGGGAGTTCTCTATCGCCCGTTCTCTTCGGACGCGGTACAGGCTTGCCGCTGCGGCCGCAGCCTCACGTTCGATCCGGCTTCTCTTCCGCTTGGGTATGGTTCCATTTCCAGAGATACCACGCATATCCGAGCGTCACGACGGAGATGACCGCCGCGGTGACGACCTTCTTTCCCATCGTTTCCCCCGATCCGTATGCAAAAGCGGAAAGCGCATTGAATGCGCCATGGAATATGCAGCACGGCAGAATGTGCCCCGTTTTTACCACAAATACCGACAGCATCATGCCGATGGAGAACGCATAAATGAGCTGCAACGCCGTATCAAGTACTGCCGCGCCGTTCAGCAGATTCACGATATGGCCCAATCCGAACGTCAAGCTGGAGATGAGGATCGCAAGGGTCGTTGAACTCTCACGCAGCATCTGCAAAAGGTAACCGCGGAACAGGATCGCCTCGATAAAACCGATACAGAGCATTGTCAAAACGTAAAGAACCGTCTCGGCCGCAGACATCCGAAGCCCAAACCCGTTCCAAAGATTCGCTGTGATAAGCGCCAACATCGGCAAAAATACAACATTTTCCGCCAAAGCAGCGGCGCGGCCGGGCGGAAACCATACTTCTCAAAAGAGTTTTCCTTCCGCATCCCCAGCAACAGAAGTCCGAGGATGCACCCCGCGGGAATCAGCCGCCAGCCTCGGTCCGCGTTCTCCCCGCCACGTTTTCATATACGCTCATGATCGCAACATATCCGAGGATCCGCAGCAGCACGGTGCGCCACGGCTTTTGCCGTTTTGTTGTTTCCATCTCTGTACCTCTTTTCTTGTTCTCTCTATCTGTCCGCATTGTGCGTGTCGGTTTCACTGCCTATCCTTGACCGACTGCTCGGGCGCTTCGCCGTTAAGTGCGATTTCCCTTTTCATCGCTGCGTTTTTATAGCTGATGAGAATGTGGCACGGCGCAAACAGGAGCGCCGCAGCGATCAGCGGGAAGTAGCAGCGCAGGATCCCGCTCTCTAAAAACAATACGGAGGGCAGAATCGACAGCGCCAGCGCTTTTCTCACAGAATCCTCCCGCCAGAGCACGACCCACCCGGCGCAATACAGGAGCACCAGCGCCGCGCCAAGCCAAAGATACACTTGCGTCGCGCCCGTAAACCAGTCGTCGCGGCAAAGCGTCTCCGGCTGGATCACCATCAGGAAAAAGCAGCCGAATCGTCCGATCTGCTCCAAGACTTCGACCGTCCTGTTCCGAAACAGGTTTTCAAAACCGTCCCTGTGCGTCATTGCAAACGCAATGTTCGGGATCATGATAGCGGCAACAAATTCCAGTCCATACCAGTTGATCCATGTCATTCTCTTTCTTTTCTCACTTTCGGCTCTCTTTCGGGTTCTTTGGGCTCTGGCAAATTACGCCGCACCAATCCCGTCTCTGCCCCCGTGGTATCGATCGCGGCTTTACGCGCCTGTGCGCACAGGAGCTTCGTCGGCAAAGAGTAGAGTTTGCCGTCCTTTTCAAAGTGTGTTGCGCATTGCCGGAATCGGAACGGAACTCCCGCCGCAAGGCATTGCTCCCGCACGTCCAGCACCCATGCATACCGCAGCAGCCTTCCGCTGCGATCCGACTCGCCGCCTACGGCCACAAGTTCCACGCCTTCAAGATACGGCGCGAGCTGTATTGGGGCGATCATCGGTTGACAAATGATATTTTTGTGTCGGATCGGAAGCTCGCGAAACACAGGCAGCCGTTCATCTGCCGCGCGCTGGTTTTCAACGGTACAGCCCACGGTTACATTTCCATACCCTTCGCCCCAATCCGCCGGTACGCAGTCCATGAATCGTACGATCCGCTTTGTCAGGAACAAAAAATGCAGGTCGGCGCATTCCCGTATCATCCTCCAGCAGTCTTCTCTCCACGCATCCGCGTCCTCCAGAAGAAAGTCCGAGCGAAAGCACAAATACACCAACCCGCCGGGACGCATCCGATACTCTCCGTTTTTGTTCTTCCGAATGGGCGCGTCGAACTGCGTCGTTTTTACGATCGTTTCCGTGTCGACGCCGCACCGTGCATCGCCTTTATGAATATAACAGTACCGGCAGCCGTCGCTGTACCTATGGCAGCCGCGCCATGGATCCCAAGCAGACATCTTCCCGTCCCCCCAATCCATTCTTCATCGGCTCCTGTGCGTATTGCAAGCAGGTTTTCGGCTCGCGTTCAGTCCGCGCCTTTCTCTGCATGCTTTGACATGGTGTCCGACGCTTTGACCAGGTGCAGCATGGCGGAAAATTCCGTGCTGAGCATCCGCTCGACCTGCGCTTCACTGAACTGACATACCCTCGTGGCATGCAGTGTACCAATGCCGAATGTATAGATCCAGACCGGCTCAAACACCGCGTGCGCCTGCTCCCGGCTGAGGCCGTATTCGCTGCATAGATTCGCAATGCACTTTTCCGCGGTCGCCCCGAGCGTACCAAGCACATCCTCAAAATCCGACGCCTGCCTGTTTTCCTGCATGAACAGCAGTTGATAAAGCTTCGGTTCTCTTGCGCCAAACAGCACCATCTGCATTCCCGTTCGTTTGAACGCCGGCGCATACCCCGTCACCCGCTCCGCGTAGGACTCAAAGCGCCGCATCGCCGCCTTCCGCACCTCGAGAAACAGCTCCTCCATATTCCTGAACAACGTGAAGATCGGTCTCGCGGAACACCCAAGCTGCTCCCCCAATCCGCGCGTGGTCAACGCCTCGACCCCGCGTTCGCTGACAAGCTCCAACGCGGCGGCTATCATCTCTTCTCGGCTGAATTTCGGTTTTGGCGGCATTTGAATCCTCCCGTATTTGTTTTGCATCACACGATTTACAACATTTGTTTTTACATTATGTGCCCGTCCAATGTATTTGTCAACCTTGTTTTCTCGCCATGCGGGCATTTTGCGTATACGACACGAAAAAATTACAGAATGGATTGACAGCCGCCATGGATTTTGCTATACTTCATAAGGTGCTTTATGGAGAGATGTCCGAGAGGTTTATGGAGCCGGTCTTGAAAACCGGTGATGCTGCGAGGCACCGGGGGTTCGAATCCCTCTCTCTCCGCCAGCGATGAATATTGGAGAAGTACCCAAGTGGCTATAAGGGGCTCCCCTGCTAAGGGAGTAGACTGGGTGTACCGGTGCGTGGGTTCAAATCCCACCTTCTCCGCCAAACAGCCCGGAATCGTAGAGATTCCGGGCTGTTTTCATGCTTCCTCGATTCCGCTTGAGGCTGCGCCTCAACATCAAAAACCGTCTGAAATTTGGAGAAATTTTCTCCGGTTGCCACCAAATTAGCGGCGCGTGATCGGTGACACCGACAGCTTGTTAAGCGCTTCGGGCACGGTCCGCTCGTCCGCATGCTTGCAGCGCTCCCGCGCTTCTGCCGCATGGCCTTCGTAATCAACGTCGGGGCGACATGCCCGTTCAATGCAAGCATCGTGGCCGTTGTGTACCTGCACGAGTATCAAGTAGATCCGAAAATACAGCGCGGCGTCCCACGCACAGTCCACGCATCGTAAGCAAAAAATTGTGCTTGCCATTCCCATAAATCTATATTATAATATCAATAAAATTATATCAGTAAATTTTTACTGATAAATACTGTCGAAGGATGATGGTTATGGAAAAAGTATACGCACAGGTTATCGATACCAACGATCTGACTGACGCGCTGACTCGGTGCCGCGCTGCTCAGCGAAGATTTGCTGAATACACACAGGAGCAGGTGGATCGCATTTTTCTTGCCGCCGCTTCCGCTGCCAATCGGATGCGCATCCCGCTGGCCAAACTCGCCGTCGAAGAAACGGGCATGGGCGTGGTCGAGGATAAGGTCATTAAGAACCATTTTGCTTCCGAATACATTTACAACGCCTACAGAGATACCAAAACCTGCGGTGTGATCGAGGAGGATCCGGCCTACGGCATCCAAAAGATTGCGGAACCGATCGGCGTAATCGCCGCTGTGATCCCAACGACCAACCCCACCTCCACCGCCATCTTCAAGGCGCTGCTGTGCCTTAAGACCCGTAATGGCATGATCCTCAGCCCGCACCCAAAGGCAACAGACTGCACCATCGCGGCGGCAAAAGTCGTGCTGGAAGCGGCCGTTGCTGCGGGCGCACCCGAAGACATCATCGGGTGGATCGATCAGCCGACGTTGGAGCTGAGCAACCAGCTTATGCGTGAGGCGGATCTGATCCTTGCCACCGGCGGTCCCGGCATGGTCAAGGCGGCCTATTCCTCCGGCAAGCCTGCGCTCGGCGTCGGCCCCGGCAATACCCCTGCGCTCATTGATGACAGCGCTGACCTTTTGCTGGCGGTTTCCTCTGTGATCCACTCGAAAACGTTTGACAATGGCATGATCTGTGCTTCGGAGCAGAGCGTTGTGGTTCTCGACAGCATTTACGATGCGGTCAAAGCGGAGTTCCTTCGGCGCGGCTGCTACGTCCTGAACGCCGAGGAAGCCGAAAAACTGCGCGGCGTGATTCTCATCAACGGCGTGCTGAACGCAAAGATCGTCGGTCAAACAGCGCATGATATTGCCGCGCTGGCAGGGATCGATGTGCCGGAAAAGACAAAGGTTCTGATCGGCGAAGTCGAATCGACCGAGCTTTCCGAACCGTTCGCGCACGAAAAGCTGTCTCCGATCCTGGCGATGTATCGCGCTGCGGATTTCAGTGACGCACTGCAAACGGCAGACCGGCTCGTCCGCGACGGTGGCTACGGCCATACCGCCTCCATCTATCTCGATGAAGTCAACCAAAAGGAAAAACTCGCCGCATTTGCCCATGCGATGAAGGCCTGCCGCGTTCTTGTCAATACGCCCTCCTCGCAAGGCGGCATTGGCGATTTGTATAATTTCAAGCTGACGCCTTCTCTGACCCTCGGCTGCGGAAGCTGGGGCGGCAACTCGGTGTCTGAGAACGTGGGCGTTCACCAACTGCTGAACATCAAAACCGTCGCGGTCAGGAGGGAGAATATGCTTTGGTTTCGCGCACCGGAAAAGACCTATTTCAAAAAGGGCTGCCTGCCTGTCGCGCTCAACGAGCTGGAAGATCACAAAAGAGCGTTCATCGTCACAGACACGTTCCTCTATCAAAACGGCTATACGAAGCCTATTGAGCAGAAGCTCGACGAAATGGGTATCACGCATACGACATTCTATAACGTTGCACCCGACCCCACGCTGGCATGCGCCAAAGAAGGCGCAGCACAGATGGCGGCGTTCCGGCCGGATCTCATCCTTGCGGTAGGCGGCGGATCGGCAATGGACGCAGGAAAGATCATGTGGGTCCTCTACGAACATCCCGACGTAGATTTTCAGGACATGGCGATGCGCTTCTGCGACATTCGAAAGCGCGTCTACACCTTCCCGAAGATGGGCGAGAGCGCCTATTTTGTCGCGATTCCCACCACCGCCGGCACCGGTTCCGAAGTCACGCCGTTTGCTGTCATCACAGATGAGGTCACGGGCGTGAAATATCCGCTGGCGGACTATGAACTGCTGCCGAAGATGGCGATCGTGGATGCCGATTTGATGATGAACGCCCCCAAAGGTCTGACTGCCGCTTCCGGCATCGACGCGGTGACCCACGCACTCGAGGCCTACGCTTCCGTCATGGCAACGGACTACACCGACGGTCTCGCCCTCCGCAGTCTGAAGCTGATTTTTGAAAACCTGCCCAGAGCCTACGCCAACGGTTCCGGCGATCCGCGCGCGCGGGAAAATATGGCGAACGCCGCCTGCATGGCCGGTATGGCCTTTGCTAATGCGTTTCTTGGCGTATGCCACTCCATGGCGCACAAACTCGGGGCATTTCACCATCTGCCCCACGGCGTAGCCAACGCTCTGATGATCGATGAGGTTCTGCGCTTCAACGCCGCCGAGGTCCCGGTCAAGATGGGGACTTTCCCGCAATATGACCATCCGCATACTCTTGCTCGTTATGCGGAGATCGCCGACTACCTCAAGCTCGGCGGCAACACCGATGCGGAAAAGCTGGAACGTCTGATCGCCGCGGTCGACGCGCTCAAGGAACAGGTCGGCATCAAAAAGACGATCCGCGACTATGGCATTGACGAGACGGACTTCCTCAACCGGCTCGACGCGATGGTCGAGCAGGCCTTTGACGACCAGTGCACCGGCGCAAATCCCCGCTATCCCTTGATGCACGAGATCCGGCAAATGTATCTCAACGCCTATTACGGAACACGGGAAACCGTGTGATTCGAGCAGCAAGCAGCCAGAACGAGGGACTGTCTCAAGCGGTTACGCTGTCAGAGACAGTCCCTTTTCGCGACGCGGCGACACGTACCGTGCATACAGCGGTGTGCGAACGCCATTCCACCCATAGTCCCGATAGGGAATTGTCAAAAGCCCACCGATTCCGGGCAGGCTTTTCTATGGTGCGTTTCCCTATCGTGCGTTTTCCTATTCGATCTCGATGCTGCCGCCATCCTCAAGCGTGCGATTATCCAGCAGGATCAGTTTTTCTGCCAGCAGTCGCGAGAATCCCGCGACCATCGCCGAAGATGTGATGAGTTCCTCCGTGGTCTGCACCGCAGGCTCCCTCGTATCCGCATGATCCAAAATCACGGCGCCTGCGAGCCGCACCTGATCGACAAAGTACCTTGCCGTCAGACGATGCCGCTGCACAAACGATTCATATGCCTCCCGAATGCTCTGCTCGTCCTCTCCGGCCGGCAGCAGCTTTTGTATCATCGACATGTTCAGGCTCTGCTTAAGCGTACAGATCATAATCAAGCAGGCGATGTGCAGCCGATAATACCGTTTCTTTTTCGGTCCCGGCAAAAAACCCCTGCGCACATAATTATTGATCGCAGCGCCCGTAATCACCTGCTCTTCTTTCAGCTCGGGCGGCATATAGTCGAGATACTCCATGAGCAGATCCACCACCTGCTCCATGTACAATCCCATATTCGGAATACTCTCCCATTCCGGAAGATGATACCGAAGCAAATACTTTTCCCAACGGCGAAGTTTTCCTGCGATCAGCTGTTTATCGTATGCCATCTTCTTCCCATCTCTCTCTTCATTTACTCTTAGTATAACACGCGGCGGTTCTTCCTGCAAAGCTTTCCTGTCGTGTCGAACACTTGACACGTTAATCATGACGTGTTAATCTAATCTTAAAGATTAGATATTGGAGCCTTTATGACTATGTTTAGCATTGTAACCGACACCTCGGCAAACCTTGACAGCGCCTATTTGAAGGCACACGATGTGACAGTCGTTCCCTTCACATTTCTTGTAGGCGATGAAGAACGCACCTGCATCGACACTGCGGCTTTCGACGGCGCTGCATATTACAACGCCATGCGAACGGGCACATCGGTCCGCACCTCGCAGGTCACGCCGCAGCGATATATCGAACATCTTCGCCCCCTGCTTGAGGGTGGAAACGACGTGCTTTATATCGGCATGTCCTCCGGGATCAGCGGCTCATTTTCCTCCGCATCCATGGCTGCGAAAGAATTGCGCAAGGAGTTCCCGGCGCGGACGCTCTTGCTGGTCGACACGCTGAGCGCGTCTCTCGGCGAAGGGCTGCTGGTCATGCGTGCTGTGGATTGCCGGGAACAGGGCTTTACACTGGAAGAAACCGCGTCTCTTTTGGATCGTTTGCGTCATGCCATGTGCCAGGTATTCACTGTTGAAGACCTGAAATACCTGCGTGCGACAGGCCGCATTTCCAACATCAAAGCAGCGCTTGCGGCAGTACTGCATATCAAACCCATTTTGAAGGGCGACGTCGAAGGAAAGATCGTCTGCGCCGAAAAGGTTCGCGGCCGAAAGCGCTCCATTGAAACGCTCGCAGCGCAATATAACGAATATGTTCGAAGTGCAGATGCGCAGACGATCGGCATCGCGCACGCCGACTGTCCAGAAGAAGCGGAGCAGCTTGGTAAGCTGCTATGCCGGTACAACCCGCCGAAACGGATCCTGACCGTCTGCTATGAGCCCGTGACCGGCGCACATGTCGGCCCGGGGACGCTGGCGCTGTTTTTCCTCGGCGACGGCAGTTTCCGCAAGTGCGAGCAATAAGGCTCTGTAGCAAGAAAGGAGACGATCAATATGAGATCATCGAAAGAAAGGCTTGCCTATGTACTCCGCATTCTCTCTGCGCCGCCGCTCATGGCCGTTGTGCTGTTTGCAATTCTTTATGCAGGCAAACCGACGGCATTCGGCTCCGCATGGGATCTCGCCGTCCCCGTATTCGGATTGGCCCTCGTTCCTGCTTCCGCCTATCCCCTGTCCCTGCTTTTACCCTCCATCAGGCGCAGGGGCCGTGAGGGGCAGCGCAATCTCGCTTTTATCTGTTCTGCAGTCGGATATGTCGGCACATGGCTGTACAGTCTGCTGTCTGCGTGCAGTGCGGCCGTTGCACTGATCTGTACGATCTACCTTCTGTCCGTCCTGCTGCTCCTTGCGGCAAACAAGCTGTTCCATATTCGTGCCAGCGGCCACGCTTCCGGCTTCGCCGGCCCCATGATCGTTCTCAGCGCGTCCTTCGGTCTCCCCGCACTGGCCGTCTGCGTTCCATGCTATTGTCTCGTACTCTGGTCCTCCGTCGTTTCCAAGCGGCATACCGTCTCGGAGTTCGTGCTCGGCACGGTTCTCTGCGCGGCTGCGTGCGGGATCAGTTATTTTCTGTTTTCAAGTCTCGGCCTGGTATGATATACTGTTGCAAGTGCAAGAAAGGATGAAATTTTATGGAAGAAACAGAATTTCGTTATGATACGCAGTTGCTGATCGAAGGAAACGGCCTCGATGAAGACCGCATCAGCGAATACTTTACAGAGCATTTTCAAGGGGACTGCCTGCTTGCCGTGGGCGACGATACCCTGATCAAGATCCACTTTCACACGAACGAGCCTTGGGACGTTCTGAAATACTGCTCGACGCTTGGCGAAATCTATGATATTGTAGTGGAAGATATGGATCGCCAGTCCCGCGGACTCAAGGGATAATCTTACCCCCATATCAGGTCAAGGAGTTACTATGCCGAACTATATCATCGCAACATCCTCTACCTCCGATCTGCCGAGAACGTATCTCGACGCACATCAGATTCCCTTTATCCCTTACAGCTATTCGGTCGGAGAACAGCTGTTTGAGGACGATTGCCGCGAAGAGACCCGCTTATCCGTTTATCAGGGAATGCGTTCTGGCGATTGCCTACGCACCTCCATGATCAACGCCTACCTGTACGCGGACTTTTTCCGTTCCCTGCTGGACAGTGGAAAGGATGTCATTTTTCTCGATATGTCGCAGAAGATGTCCGTTTCCTATGAAAACTCGAAGCAGGCTGCCGAGATGATCCGAGAGGAATACCCCGACCGCAGGCTCTACATCATGGACACGCGCTGCATTTCCGGCGGACTCGGGCTTCTCGTTTCCAATATGGTGGATCGCATGGAATCCGGCATGGGGTTCGACGAGGTCATTGCCTGGGGCGAAGAAAACAAACTCCGGATCGCGCACCGTTTTACCGTCGACGATCTTGAGTATTTGAAAGCCGGCGGCCGCGTATCGAACGCTGCCGCGCTGATTGGCGGAATGCTTCAGATCAAGCCCGTGCTCTATGTACCGGATCGCGGCACGCTCGACGTCGCGCAAAAGGTTCGCGGCAGAAAGTCTGCGCTCAAAACTATCCTCACGGGTGTTTTGAACGACCTGGCGGAAATCGACGCCACCGGTGTTGAGGTTCGCATTCTCCATGCCGACTGCGAGGCGGATGCTTCCTATGTACGGGATGAGATCCGAAAAGCACACCCGGAGATCGGGCCTGTCACGATCAGCGGGCTCGGCGTCGTTATCGGCGCGCATTGCGGTCCCGGGCTTTTGACGGTGTTCTATCTCTGCAACGGGCGCAGAGCGTGATCCTGCCCGTATGGGGTCAGCGCACAGCAGCGGTTTGCTTCGGCAGACCGCTGTTTTGTTCGCATTGATCCGATCGCAATTCCATAACTATCTCGCTTCCGCTTTTGGAAAACTTCTTTGTGCAAACGAATGCGGTGCTCTCTTCGATCTCCCTTCCATGAAACGAGGGCTATGACGGTCTGTAAACGGCCGAGAGCTTCCATTTCTTTACCTGCCCGATTACGCCGCAGCTTCAGAAAACGGCCGTTTGCAGCTCTTCCCCCCTTATCAACGGCGATGACACGACGAACCATATCAAAAATCAAAACAGGATCGGGGACTGCGTCTATAGGCGTCTGTACGACTTCGACGGATCCGATCTGTTTGTATTCGAGGCCGGTTATATTTACACCTTTACGATGAATGTCAGCGAGGAAAATGCGAACGTCGAAGGACTATCAGTCCCGTTCGATGACTTCTGGGCGTTTTGCTCCACGGATTAAAAAATCCCGAACCGCCGGTTCGGGATTATTTTGTTTTTACGCGAACGCTCCGCCCGACTTACCCCTTGTACTGGCTAAACATCCTGTCGGTAGCCTGACGGATCGCTTTGGTCACCTCCGCTACCTTGTCCGCATCCCAAGCATCCGGTTCGTTTCGCAGGAACGAAGTCTTGTCTACACGGTTATCGAACACGCCGACCGGGACATGGTAGGTTCTGCCGTGCGCCCGAACGGTGACGGTATTCTCCACTTCACTGGTCTTGATGAGATACTCCATATCATCGCAGCCGTAATCGCCCAGCATGACCTCCATGGGAACGCCGTGGTGCAGATTGGAGCCCGGGTCGTTCGGATCCGCTCTGTCCGCGTTTTTGCGGCGCGACTCTTCGGGTGTGACCCAGATATAGAGGATCACCGCCTGCTCCAAGATTTCAGGGCAGAACATTGACAACGAATACTGATAGCCAAATGTGCCGGTCAGCGGCATAGACGAACCGTCGGGACCGCCGCGCGCGCTCTCAATGATGATGGTTTTGTTTTCAAAGCTGTCGGGATACCCGGCGTGTTTTTCGTCAAGCATCTTACGGGCTTCCGTTTCCAGCGTTTCCGCGAGTTTGTTCCGGATACCCTCGTCCAGCAAGCCCAGTCTGGGCGGCAGCCCTGCGGCCTGACCCGCTCTGTCGAACCGATCAAACAACAGCTGGGCGGCGGAATCGGTCTTAATGATGTTCCGGTTCATGAGGTCATGGTAATCCTCATTGAGCAGATTGCACAGCGTTCCCCAGTCGCGGCCGTCGATGAACGGCGCTTCGCCCGGGTAGAAGATCCGCGCCTGTCCCAAGCCCTGAAGCGTATCGTCGATCCGCCGCATCATGTGGACATACGGGAAATCATCCAGCTGAAGGTTCTCACCGATATGGAATTCATCCTGCAATCTCTGCGGATCCACATGGGACATATAATTCCGCACTTCGGACTTTCCCGATGCGGGCAGAGCCTGCAGCAGAACCACTTTGAATACGTTGTTTTTCATGTTGTCTCCTTCTTGTTTCATTCAAATCAATATATCACATGCAGCCATTTGGTCTTGTCCACGGCGATCTCTCTGTGCCGATCAACATACGCAATGATCAGCTCGGCGATCTCTGTTGGCTGTTCCCGCACCAGTTCGCATGTCCGATACACATCGTATCCACCCGTCCCTGTCGCCCGGTAATTATTCAGGCACAGCGTCAGCTGCCGCTCCTCCGAAAGTTCCTCGCCGCCGTACAGAATGGACAGCACTCTATCCCCGACCGGTCGCCGCACATCCACGGTGACCTCCGCGCCGGAAAGATAATCGTAATTAAAATGCTGCTCGATCGGAACCAAAAAATCTTCGCTCACCCTGAGCGCGCCCTGCTCGTCTAAGGCAAAGTACGCAGCACTGCGTTCCAAGGCCAGTTTCAGCTGTCCCCGGTTTACACGGACGGTTTTCAACGTGTTCGGGAATACATAGGTCGACACAATATCGCGGATGGTGACATCGCGGTTCAGGCCCTTTACGATGTTTCCGAGGCTGGTGACTGAAAGCTCCGCACCGGAAGCCTCCAACTGCACCTGATTGAAAAAGTTGGCGATTAGGCTCCCGTTTGCGGCCATATCCAAGTGATCTGACGGCAAGAGCGGCGCATCCAAATGTCCCACAGGCGTATCGAACCACACCGCCGCCTCCGCTTCCAATGGCTGCAGCAGGCGCGCTGCCTCCTCATTTTCCGAATCGCCCGGCTCCATAAGGCGCGACACGGCGCTTACCCTCTCTTCCACCGCGACATCCATGCGAATGAATCGTTTCGCTTTATCCGGCGGCTGACAGGTATAGGTGCCGCAAAGGCACACATTTTCTGTCGCCATATGCTGATGTCCCGTCAAAAGCACATCAAAGCCGAGCTCCTCGCAGATACGGCAGCCCTGGTTCTCGTCCGTAAAGGTCACGCGTTCACCGGTCGTCAGATCCTTCTCAAACCCACCGTGGTAGATGCAGATGTTTACGTCCGTGTGCGCTTTTCGAAGCTCCGAAAGCGCATGCTTTGCGCCTTCAAACGCATCAGTCACGGTGATGCCGGCAAGGTTTTCCGGCTTTTCCCACAGATTGACAAAGTGGGTCACGACGCCGGTAATGCCGACGCGCAGTCCGTTCTCCAGCGTGACGACCGCCGTCTCCTCAACGCCATGGATGCCCTTTACATTCGCGCAAAGGCATGTTGCATGCAGCGCTGAAAGATATGTCTCGACGGCATTCTTTCCGTAATTGAAATCGTGGTTTCCAAGGGTAACAAAATCGTAGCCGCCGATGTTCATAACCTCAGCGATCAGTTTGCCGCCGCCCTCCCGCTGGTTATAAAGATAGTATGTGAACGGGCTCCCCTGCAGGACGTCTCCGCCGTCGATCACCAGCGTATTGCCGTCTTTTCGGAAATTCTGGATGCAGTTTGCCAAGCCGGAAGCGATTCGTTTCCCGCTGGCGTAATCTACGGGCGAAAAGCTTCCGTGTACGTCGCTTGTATAGTAGATTGTAAGCGTTTTCTTCATCGCGCCGTTTGTGTCGATTCGTCAACGAACGCCCCGCACATCATAGGGTGGCAGGGCGTTCGCACAATGTTTCGAAGGTCAAGCCCCGTGCGCCAGTTTTCGGCGGATCCTGGTAGAGACGAGCTCGATGATCAGAACCAACACCATCAAACCCCACACAAAAGCGCCCACCATCGCCCAACGGCGGCTGTTCAGGCACTGCACCAGCGAAGCGCCGATACCGCCTGCACCGACGATACCAAGGGTCGTTGCATCCTTGAGGTTGATGTCGAAGCGATAGATTGTGGTGGAGATAAAGCTCGCAGTCAGCTGAGGAATGACGCCGTAACGGATTTTCTGGAACGGCGTACAGCCCATAGCGTCCAAGCTCTCCAAAATGTGTGTATCCAGGTCCTCAATGGCCGTGATATACATTTTTGATATCATACCGATAGAACAGACCGACTGCGTAATCACGCCGCAGGCAGCGCCCGGCCCGGTCACGCGGATCCACATCAGCGCCCAAACGATACTCGGGATGGTACGTATCATCAAGATCAATATGCGTACCGCATACGCTATGGGTTTCGGCATGATATTGAACGAGGCAAGAAACGCGAAGGGAATCGCAAGCACCGCGCCGAACAACGTTCCGAGCACGGCAATCGCGATGGTCTGAAGCAGCAGATACGGTACGTCCGTCGCCTTCGTGCCGAACAGCAGGTCGGTGTCCGGACTGAACACGCCGTGAAGCACGCCCTTTGCGACCTCCGTTCCGGTGACGGTAAGGCCGGTAAACCGAATGTCCTTTGCGGACCAACCGACCAAAAGCACGATGACCAACACGATAGCGAGATACAGCAACCACTTTCTCGGGCGGTTTGCGTACATCTCCGCGACCGTGAGCTTCTGATCAAGCACCTGCTCCAGTGCCTCTATGCTTCTTTTCTTCTTTTCCATGCTGCTCCTCCCCGTCAGCTCAGCTTTTTCCGCAGGTATTCGCTGAAGAAGTCGATCGCAACGACGACGACAAACAGCGAAAGGAGCACCATGCCGAGACTGTTATAATCTCTCCAGCCGATGCGCTCATTGATGGTGATGCCAAGTCCGCCGGCGCCGACATAACCGAGGATCGCGGACGCACGCACATTCATCTCAAAGCAGTACAGGCTGTGGCTGAGATATACCGGCAGTATCTGCGGAACGCAGGCGGACCAGAATGCCTGGAACTTATTCGCGCCCAGTGCCTCCATGGCCTCGAACGGTCCCATATCGATGGTTTCGATGCTCTCAAAGAGCATTTTTGCAACGATGCCGAACGTAAAGATGGCGATTGCGACGGTGCCGGAGAAGGTTCCGAGCGAGAAGATCAGCGCGCATACCAAAGCGATGATCAGCGTCGGCAATGTGCGGATGAGCGCAAGGATAAACCGGCAGACGCTCACAAGCGGCACACTATGGTTGATATTGCTGGATGAGAGGATCGCTACCGGCAGCGCCAACGCACAGCCAATGACCGTTCCCAAAATGGACATTTCGATCGTATCGAAGAGCGGTGACAACACCTTTGGGAAGAAGCTCCAATCCGGCTGCCAGATCTTCTGCATCAGATCCAGCATCTTGCCGAACTTTTTAATGACAAGCCCCATATCAAAGCCCGTCATTTTTAGCGAAAGAACGATCGCGGCTGCAAGCAGCAGCAGGATCAACGGCGCACGGCTCCTACGGCGCATCACGCTATGGCCATTCTGAAGCGTGATCTTCTGCGGCTTGAAGATCTTATCGTACAGCGTTTCCTTGATAACGACAGGGCTGTTTTCGTTTTCCATCGTCTCAGCCCTCGGTCTTGAGCTGGTGAAGCTCGCCTTCGCCCTCACCCATGGTCGGCACTTTCGTTCCGTTATAGACCTCGTCGATCTGCTCCTGTGTGATCGTGCTGGCGGGCCCGTCGAACACGATCTCGCCGGCACGGATACCGATCACCCGGTCGCAGTACTTCAGCGCAAGGTCAACGTGATGGATATTGAGCAGGATGGAGATCTTATACTCTTTGTTGATGCGTACAAAGTCCTGCATGACCTGCTTGGCCGTGATCGGGTCAAGCGACGCAACGGGCTCGTCCGCAAGGATAATCTTGGGATTCTGATTCAGCGTACGGGCAAGCGCCACACGCTGCTGCTGGCCGCCGGATAGCTGATCGCAGCGGGTATAGGCCTTATCCAAAATGCCTACCTTGTCCAGGCTTTCGAGCGCGCGCATTTTCTGCGCTTTGGAGAAGATGCCGAAGAGCACTTTGAAAAACGGCATATCGGGAACGTCCGCGGTCAGCACGTTTTTGATCGCCGTGCTGCGGGACACCAGATTGAAGCTCTGGAAGATCATGCCGACTTTGCGGCGGTACCTTCTGAGTTCTCTTCCGCGGAGTGTGTTCACGTCCACGCCGTCCACCGTGAGCTCGCCCTTGGTGACGTCGTGCATACGGTTGATACAGCGGAGGATGGTAGATTTTCCCGCGCCGGACAGTCCGATGATGGCCACAAATTCTCCCTGCTCGATTTTCAGGTTGATGTTCTTCAGCGCCGTGAAGCCGTTTGGATAAGTCTTATACACATTTTTAAATTCTATCATGCTGCGACTCTTTCTATCGTTACTGATGCAATGGTTGCTCAATGAGGGAAAAAGCGCCCTGTACAGGCAGGGCGCTTTTTGATTTTTCGTTTACTCGGAAACTGCCTTCAGAGCAGCGCGTGCGCCGTCGTAATCAGCGTCGGTCGCCTTGGCATAACCGGTATGGCTGTAGACGGAGAAGATCGCCTTGCCCTCTTCGGTGTTGATGATATTGATGAAGCAGTTCTGGAGCGCTTCAACGATTTCGGGGGTATAGTACTGACTGGCCTTAGAGATCGCAACGGTGTCGTTGTAGATCCCTTCGGTGACGCCGATGACGTTGAGCTCGTTCCAAATCGAATCGGAGCGGCCCATGCCCTGCTTGCCCGTCTCGTCCTTCTGGTCGGTGGGCAGCATCCAGCTCGCTTCGTAATCGTTGCGACCGTCCGCATAGCAAACGATGATGTCAACCTGCTCCGCGGCCGCATAGGAGAACGCCGTGCCGTAACCAGAGTCGAGCGGTACAACGTTGGTGAGATCAGAGATCTTCTTGCCGTCATAGTTGGCCATCAGCCACATGGACGGATAGATGTAACCGGCGGAAGAAGAGGTCTTCTGAACCGCCCAGCGTGCGCCGTCCAGGTCTTCCCAGGTCAGAGCTTCGCCGTTGTTGACCTTCTCGGCCAGCTTCTTGCCGTACTCCGTGGGCGCGGCATAGATCAGGGAGCGATAATAGGTGACCTGCGGGCCATCCTTCTTCGTTGCGTTCGCCTCGCCGTTCCAATCGGCCGGGTTGACGCTGTCGTTGGACAGGCCGTTGCGGGTCGCGGTCAGGATTACGTCGGTATCATCGGAATAGAGGGCGTAGGTGCCGCCGGGCAGCCAGCCGAGGTCGATGGAGCCTGCGGACATGGCTTCGCCGGTCGCATCGTAGCTCGTGCCGACAGTGATGTCGACTTCGTCGATGTCATAGCCGAGATTTGCCATTTCGGCCTTGACCAGCTCGGGCAGGTTCGCGGTGCCGGCGATGATAACATCGGCATCCTTGGAGGGTACAAACTCCAGTGTCAGCTTGTCGAAGTGCGGTCTCTCTGCAGTAGGCTCTGCAACGGGCGTTTCTGCATCCGTCGCGGGAGCTGCCGTGGGCTCTTCAACGGCTGCGGGCGTCTTCTCGCAGGCGCAGACGGAAAGAGCCATAACAATTGCAAAAAGCAGTGCTACGATCTTTTTCATTTCTTCTTTTCCTCCATTTTTTATATTCATGGCATCTCGCCTATGAATCCCAAAATACTTCGAAAACCGCAATATTTCACATTGCTTTTTCAATATATCATAAACGTCATCCATTGACAATGGACAGACCTTCCGCTTCGCGAATATATTATAGGCCGACTATGCGATACACCATGTTACGGATGCGTCCGATCGCGATATATCCGTTCAGCACCGCCCACACGTCGCTTCCTCTCGGCGCATCGTCGGGCCCGAGCAGCCTTGCATAAGGCGTCAGCACATAGCCGTTCTTCTCCTCCGCGCTATTGTAATCGTTGTCGAAGAAAAAGTTCGGCGCGGGTTCAACGTCTCGGATGATGCCGTGGAATCCTGCTTTCGGACAGCCGGGGAAATTCACGTTCCAGATCTCGCCGTAAAGGGGTTGATCGATCAATTCCTCCATAATCGCGCACAGGTATTTGTCCGTAACCTCGTGGCAGCCGTCATGGCTCTCGGAGAAAGCGATCGCCGGGATGCCGTGCAGCACTGCTTCCATTGCAGCTCCGATCGTGCCGGAATATGCGATGTCGTACCCGGCGTTGTAGCCTGCGTTGATACCGGAAAACACAACGTCCGGCGCCGCCGGCATGAGCGACTTGAGCGCGACCTTCACGCAGTCCGCGGGCGTTCCGCTGATTGCGTATGCGCCTTTGACCGCAGAGGGAAACTCATGCCTCATGGCGTTCAGTTCGTTGAAGATCGTGAGCTTTTGCGACATGCCGCTGCACTGTCCCTCCGGCGCGACCACCCACACATCGCCGAAATTGGACGCTGCTTCCGCAAGGCGGACGATACCCGGCGACTGTATGCCGTCATCGTTGGCAATGAGTATGTTCCTTCGATTGTTCATAGATTGCGATACTCCTTTGCTGTGCCGTTCGATCGTTGTTTTTTGTCGGGTTTTATTATCATATCATCCGAATGTACCGGATACAAGCCCCAAAAAAGACAAAAACCGACAGTCCATTGGATGCTCGCGCCGCGTCTTGGCCGTCTTTGGCCGAAACCCGTTTCTGCAAGCCTTCTCCGTATCTCTCTGTCAGCTTTCCCTGCCGCGGCGTGGTTCGCACGGAACTACCCCGCAGATAACGATCGGGCGGGGAGCCCTTCCGTAAAGCTCCTCGCCCGCTTCTCTCTTTGAATTTCCCGCCGTCTTATTTCGCGCGGACTTTACGCAGATGCGCAAAGCGCGGCAGACCGTTTTCGTAAACGAGTTTCGGCGCGCCCTGCAGCAGCGGCAGAACATAGTCAATATACTTCTGGTTGAGGCCGTTGCCCGCTTCATTGATCCAATCGCGCGGGACTTTTTTCTCCGTATTCGCGACGTCGACAAGGTCAAGCAGCTCGATCTCGCACTGGTAATCGCCCTCTGCGTTCTTGCCTCTGCGGAACGCGACCATCTTGTCGGTCACGCCGTTTACCGCGTACTCAACAGCGCTCTTGCCCGCAAGGAACGCCTCCTGCACATCCGTTTCGGAAGCGCAGTGTGCGGCGCAGCGCTGGAGCAGCGACAGCTCGATGCCGCGCATCTTCACGTTGCCGAGGTGGCCGCGGAGAATGTTGACCAGCGTAGACGCAAGGCCGCCAAGCTGCTTGTGGCCGAACGCATCCACGGGTGCGTTTTCAACGCCGTATTCCGCAATGAGCGTACCGTTCTTATCATGGATTCCCTCGGAAACCGCAACGAAGCACTCGCCGGTTGCTTCATAAATACGGCGGACGTCCGCGATGAACTGCTCCATATCAAAATCGACTTCCGGCAGATAAATGAGATCCGGTCCCTGTCCCATATAGGTCGCGACCGACGCCGAACCCGCGAGCCATCCCGCATGACGACCCATGATCTCTACAACGCAGATCATGTTCTTGTCATATACGCGCGAGTCATGATAGAGTTCCATGCAGCTCGTCGCAACATATTTGGCCGCAGACGCAAAACCGGGGCAGTGATCCGTGCCGTACAGGTCGTTATCGATCGTCTTCGGAACGCCCATGATGCGGCATTCATAGCCGACCTTCTGCATATACTTGCTGATCTTGTTGCAAGTGTCCATGGAGTCGTTGCCGCCGTTATAGAAGAAATAGCGGACGTCGTACTTTTTGAAGATCTCGAGGATGCGCTTATAATCCGTATCGTCCACTTCGCTGTCTTGCAGTTTATAACGGCAGGAACCCAACGCAGAAGACGGCGTATGCATGAGCAGCGCCAACTCGGAAGCCGCTTCTTCGCCCATATCGTACAGCACATCATCCAGAACGCCGCGGATGCCGTGTGCAGCGCCGTACACCTTCGTGATGCAGCTGCTGTCGAGCGCCGTGCGGATGACGCCGTATGCGCTCGCGTTGATGACCGAGGTCGGTCCGCCCGACTGTCCGATAATACATGCGCCTTTGAGTTCGTTCATGATAATACCTCCTGTTACGGTTTGTATAATAAACTGTATATTGTTCCAAAACGATTTCAAAACGGCCGGCCGGTACGTCTCCTCAAAAGAGCAGGCCCAAACTCCAACAGCTACAGTATAACAGAATGCGCCGCCGCAAAAAAGCCTAATCGGCAAAAAATCGACAGTTTTTTTCGGCTGACACGAAATTCTGCTCGCGTTTGGATTTCCATCCGCCGTTTATGGTATACTTTGTATATGAAACGTTATCCATCGATTCTGCTCTGCTGTCTTTTGGCTGTGATGTGCGGATGCGGTCCGACCCCGGCGGTCGAGGAGACCCGCACACTTTTTCTCATGGACACCTATATGGAGCTGCGCTGTTTTGGCGAAAATGCGCAAGCCGCTCTGGACGCCTGTGCGGAAGAGGCCGCGCGCTTGGACGCTCTGTTCAGCGCGACGAACGCGGCCAGTGATGTGAGCCGAATGAACGAGGCCGCCGGAACGCTCGTTGCGGTCGACGAAACCACGCTGGAGCTTCTCTCGCGCGCAAAACAGCTTTCCGTGATCACCGGCGGTGCATTCGACCCAGCTCTGCGCACGCTCATCACGGCCTGGGGCTTTACCGAACCAAAGCAGTCCGTCCCAAGCAGCGACGTTCTCGATGCTCTGCTGCCCGTTCCCGGCGAGAGCGCCATCCGGATCGAGGGGAGCTTTGCCGCTGTCGATCCGCCCGCCGGGGTCGATCTCGGCGGTATCGCCAAAGGCTACTGCGGCGAACGTCTGCATGCGCTCCTTTGCTCTTACGGCATTGAAAGCGCGCTGCTCTCTCTCGGCGGAAACATCGAAGCAATCGGAACCCGTCAGGATGGGACGCCTTGGCGCGTCGGCATACAGGATCCCACAGATGCGTCCGCCATTATCGGCGTCTTAGAGCTGACGGACTGCGCGGCGGTCACCTCCGGCGGCTATCAGCGGTATTTTGAAGAGAACGGCGTTCGCTATCACCACATTCTCGACCCCAAAACCGGGTATCCGGCGGACAGCGGTCTGCTCTCCGTTACGGTGGTCTCAAAGAGCGGCACGGAAGCGGATGCGCTGTCCACGGCGTTCTTTATTCTCGGTCTCGACTGTTCCCTCGCGCTGATCCGTTCGGGGGCAGTCGACTGTGAGGCCGTCTTCGTTTTGTCGGATCATAGCGTTTTTTGTACAAACAACGCGATTTTTACGTCGGCAAACAACTAATTCCGCTGGGTTTTCTCGAATTCTAACGGATTGCTTGCAAGACGCCAAAAATCGCGCTAATGTAGTTCTCGCATCGAATCAATCTTACAAACTCTGACTGCTCTGTCCGTCCGCAACTCAATTCTGCGGAACGCATTCGCACCGATGCGAAGCGGAACTCTTTTCCTCAAACGAACCCATGCACGGTTCAGACATCAGACTGGGCGCGAAAGACGGAATTCGAAATATTAAATATCTAGGGGGGACTTGCATGAGACAGATGGTGGAAAAAGAACTTCTGTTGCTGGGCGCACCCACGGGCAGATTAGGATATGCTCAGATGGCGTGCGCGATCGAGCTCATTTTGAGCGAATCTCAAATCCTGAGCACAACCCGGGTACTGTACCCAAAGGTCGCAAAGATCTGCGGAACAAAGCCCGCGCGCATCGAGCGCAATGTGCGTGAAGAGATCCGTGCAATTTGGGATTACGGCAATCAGGCAAGGCTGGATACAATGTTCTACAACCGGGACAAGTATCCGCCGGGCAACAAAGAGTTTCTGTACACCGTAGCAAAGCATCTTGAACAGGCTTTGTCCGTGTAAGGCACTAAACACAAATCACATCCGAACACAATAAAACACAAAAACACAGAATAACGCGCCACGCGAATATCGGTTGTCTTTGCGCATGGGATAGGGTATACTGGTTTTAGAAACCCATACCTTATGGAGGAATCCGAGTTATGCCGATGTTCACCGGCGCGTTTGTTATTTTTTTGGTTTTGGCCGCAATGATTTCCGGCTGCTCGCCCACACTGCATCCGCGTCCCGGTTATACCGTGCCGCCCGTGCCGACGGCCGCTTACACGGAAACGGCCGCTGCCGATTTCTCACTCGTCGACATGGACGGACAGGAGGTCCGGCTCTCCGATCTCTACGGAAAACCGGTCGTTTTAAAGTTTTGGCTTTTTGACGGAACCGTCGACTCCGAAGCGCTTCCCGCCGTGCAGCGCGCCTATGAATCCTGCGGAGAGGATATCGTATTCCTTTCCGTTCCGATCTGCGGCGAATCCGATTCGCCATTGGACAACGCTTACGAGGCGCTGCGGCAAAAGGGATACTCTTTCCCGATCTACTTTGACAGAAACGGCGCAACTGCCGGTCTTTACGGTACGGGCGGTGGACCTGCGACAGTTTTTATTGACCGGGATGGGTTCATTGCCGCCAGTTCTCACGGGGAGATCGATGAAGAAGCTTTCCTTTTCGGGCTGAAACTGCTATAATCAGCAGAATACTATGCGAGAGGATCGTTGCGATCATGGAAGCATCTAAGGTTTTCTTTACAAATATGCGTGTAAAGAACGGGGACAATCTTCTGAAAAAGCTTGACCGGCTCATGCGTGCTGCAGGAATCGAAAGCATTGATTTTGACAAGCGCTTTACCGCGATCAAAATGCACTTCGGAGAACCCGGCAACCTGACGTTTCTTCGTCCGAATTTTGCAAAGGTGGTTGCCGATCTTGTCAAGGAAAAGGGCGGCATTCCCTTCCTGACGGACTGCAACGTGCTATATGTCGGCAAACGTACGCAAGCCGTCGACCATCTCAACGTCGCTGCCGAAAACGGGTTTTCTCCCGCGTCCTGCGGCTGTCCCGTAATCATTGCCGACGGACTCAAGGGTACGGACGAAGCGCTCGTACCGCTCGAGGGAACGGCCTACGTTAAGGAGGCAAAGATTGGCCACGCGATCATGGATGCGGACATCGTAATCTCGCTCACGCACTTCAAAGGGCATGAAGCGACCGGCTTCGGCGGTGCGCTCAAAAACCTCGGCATGGGCTGCGGTTCCCGTGCGGGAAAAATGGAACAGCATTGCAGCGGAAAGCCTGAGATTAATACGGAGCTCTGCCGCGGCTGCGGCGCCTGCAAGCGCGCATGCGGGCAGGCCGCCATTGTGTTCGATGCGGAACACAGCGCGCACATCGACCAGGAAAAGTGCGTCGGCTGCGGCCGCTGTCTCGGCGCATGTAATTTTCATGCTGTTTACAGCCCCAACTATGTGGCCTTGGATGAGCTTTGCATGAAGGTAGCGGAATACACAAAGGCCGTCGTGCAGAACCGGCCGTGCTTCCATATTTCGATCGTTATGCAGGTATCCCCGTACTGTGACTGCTACGGCGGCAATGATATGGCGATTATCCCGGACGTGGGCATGTTCGCTTCTTTCGACCCCGTTGCTCTGGACGCGGCCTGCGCCGACGCTTGCAACCGCCAGCCCGTGATGCCGAACTCCATGCTGTTCGACGCCCTGCATGAGCACTCGGATCATCACGATCACTTCAAGAACGTATCTCCGGATACCAACTGGCAAGTCACGCTTGAACACGCGGAACGCATCGGGATCGGCACGCGAAACTATGAACTGATCACCGTGAAATAAACCGCTGTGATTTAAAGCGCAAGGCGGCGGGTGCAAGTGCTGCACCCGCCGCTCCTTTATTCAAACGGCTCCCACTCCGGTACCCGGGCGACCATCGGGAAGGCCGCAAAATTCCCTGCATTGTCCAGTGTTGCGAGGAACACGTCTCGGTAAGACTTAAAACCCTGCTGCCGAAGCCGCGCGTTGAGCCACACTTGGGAAAATCCAGTGCTTTCGAGGTTTTTGTCCATGAGTTTTCCGTCCATGATGACGTTCGTTGCCACGCTTTGCTGCTTCGGATACACCGCGATGTCCTCTCCCTGCACGGGTCGCTTCTCCGCCATCGGAAGAAAACTTACCGTACCGTTATGCTCAAAGATCGCCGTACGAATATCAGCGAGGTCAAAATATCCTGCCGCACGGCAAAGCGTTAGAAAATCCGACAGATCCAAGCGGGCTTTTTTCATGTTATCCCGATAGATCACGCCGTTATCAAGCAAAAGAATCGGTTTTCCTGTGGTGAGTTTACGGAATGAGAGGCTTTTGCTGGACCATACGGAAATGCCGAATGCGATCAAGGCATAAACGACCATTGCAAACAGCGGATACGCGGGCTGCTCAAGCTCCGTCGCCATTTCCGCAGCGATCGAGCCGATGGATATGCCGATGACATAATCGAACATGGACATCTGCGAGATCTGTTTGTTTCCCATCAGCTTTGTCAGCACGAACAATGCGACTACAGAAACAACGGATACGATTACAATCGTTAATAATTCCTTCCACATACGACTATCATGTGTGAAAGCAAGCGTTCCTATACATCTTGAAACAACGATATTTTTATGCTATTCTTTTGCAATGAAATTGTTGGATTTGATTCATAAAACACCGATCCTTGCCGACGGCGCCATGGGAACGATGCTGCAATCCATGGGGTTTGCCGGCGGCAGATCACCCGAACAATGGAACATTGACCGGCCGGACAGTGTTCGCGCCGTACACGATGCATACATTGCCGCAGGCGCACAACTGATCTCGAGCAATACATTCGGCGCAAATGCGCTTCGTCAGCGGCGCAGCAAGCGAACGGCCGCAGAGCTTGCACGCGCCGGAATGCAGATTGCCAGAGACGCCGCGAACGCCGCCGAACGCGCCTGTTTTGCCGCGCTCGACGTCGGCCCGCTCGGTACGTTTCTTGCGCCTCTCGGCACAACGACTTTTGAAGAGGCTGTCGCACTATTTCGCGAGCCGATCGAGGCCGCGGCGGATCTTGCGGACTGCGTGCTCATTGAAACCATGGGCGACGTGCAGGAAGCAGCGGCTGCCGTTCAGGCGGCAAAGTCCGCTGCGCCTGCGCTTCCCGTGTTTCTTACCATGTCATTCGACGCAAACGGCAGACTGCTTTCCGGCGCTTCGCTCGAGCAGGCCGCCGCAGAGCTCATTCCGCTTGGCATCGACGTATTCGGATGCAACTGCGGCGTCGGCCCGGCCGCCATGCGGGAGCATTTGTCCCGTCTGCGGGCGGTGACGCAGGTTCCCATAGCAATCAGCCCTAACGCCGGTCTGCCGCGCTACGAAAACGGCGCGACCGTTTTTGCGCTCGATGCTCCGTCCTTTGCTGCAGAAATGCGGGACATTCTTTTCGGCGGCGCCCGCATTTGCGGCGGCTGCTGCGGCACAACACCGGATCACATCCGTGCCCTCGGCGCGATCATTCGGAGTAACGGAGCCGATAACTGACAGACAGTAACCACTTCTAAATCATCAGCGCCGTGACTTGCCGTCACGGCGCTTTGCTGCATTCCCCGTTCGCTGGTCTCTAATTGATCTTTATGCAGACGATTTTTGCCGCGTCGCCTGCGCCGCCCTTGCCGCGCGTTCCGACGACCAGATATTGATCGAACACAGCGGGGGTCGAGTCGATCCGGGAGCCCAAGTCGATCGAAAACAGTTCCGCTCCCGTCAGCGCATCATAAAGCTTGACAAACCCCGACCTGTCGCATTGGATGAGATACCCCTTGCCGAGTTCATCGTAGACGAGCACCGGTGACGACCAGTAATCAGCGCTTTGCTCGATCGACCAGACCACTTCTCCCCTGCGCTTGTCATACGCAACGATCCTGCCGCCCAACGCATACTGTGTGCCGGCGCTCTGTTCGGCGGGCGTTGCCTGTGCCTCGTCCGCGCTCGCCGCCGCGGGTGTCTGCTGTGCGTTTGACCCGGTCAAAGCCACAAGGTTCATCGAATAATACACAAGATGTGAGACGTTTCCCCGGCCCACCTGCGGCGTGGCAAGCGTGCCGCCTCCGTTATTGGAATCGCCCGTGGAGGCAAGCCACTTCTCTTCCCACTTCAACGCGCCCGTTCGTCCGTCAAAGCATCGATGATAGCTGTATCCGTATTCACTGCCCGCGGTCGCTGTCTTGACCTGACTTGCGGCGTACAGATAAAACGTATTGTCCTCATAGCTCTCGTCGATCACGACCGTTGCGTCCGCATCCTCCGATAGATCGGCCACGAATTGCAACTGCATCGTGTTGAGATCTACGCATTGCAGTCTGCCGCCGTTATCCGCAAAGTAGACATAATTGCGGAAACCGGACACGGAACTCTCGATTCCATACCAACGCGAGCCTGCGGCATCGGTCTTTGTATACCCTGTGCCGGTATAGCTGTACTTGACCAGACTCTCCGGCGCAATGGCAACGGTCCCGGCCGCTGCGTCAAATGTGGTGTTGAGCTTCGCGGTATAGAGCACACCGTTTTCACCGCCATAGACGAGCGTATCATCCACGATAAGCGGGCTGCTGTCATAGGCCTGCCACTCGCGCTCGCTGAAATAGTCATGGCCGCCGAACCTTGCCAATTCCTCGTTTGAGATGAGGGAATATGCATAGATGTAGGCGACCGGCAGATTGTTCTCGTTGACGCTCTGGATGCTCTGCCCGACATACAGAACGGGCCATCCACGGGGATCCAGACAGGGCGTGGATTTTATGACCGCGCCGACGTTGATCGGATTCCTCGTTTTTGTGCCGGTCTCAAGCTCAAAAAAGTAGATCTTTCCGTCCATTGCTGGATAGATCACTTCGGTAAAGCCCTGCATTTGCCGGAACTCCTCCGCTACGCCGAGCAGCGGGCGTACTTCATCCGACCATTGTACGATGAGCGGCTGTCCCGTCCAACCGGTTCCCGTCCAGTTTCCGAGTCCGCCGATGCTCTGTTCCCAGGTGCGCCGCATCTGCTTCTCAACAATGGGGGCGGTCCCGCAGCTGAACGTATTCCTGTAATTATTGCCGCCAAAGGTCAAAACGCCCTTCACGTCTGCGTATGCTTCGCCCGTCGAAAAGGAAATAGGTTCTTCGCGCATGTAGGAAGAGACCTCGTTGCGCTTCACGGCGATCTTGTAGGAAAAGCCGAACAGCGCGGGATCCGTTTCCGCTCCCGCCTGCACCGACAATCCATCGGGCAGCGGCGGTGCGGGAGTCGGTGTGGCGCCTGGAACCGGCGTCTCAACGGGCGACACCGTTGACTCGGGTAACTGTGCCGACGTCTTTTCTTCACCGAGTTTGTTTGCGACCACGATGACGCCCGCGACCACTGCGATCACAATGGTCACAAACAGAAAAAACTTCGGTTGCACGCGCCGCTTTGCCACGGGGCTCGACCTCCTTCTCCTTTATGAAATCTGGATGCCGAAGATCTTTTTGTCCTTATTGCCGATGACGATCATATTGCCGTAGGCTGCCGGAGACGCTTCAAAGTTCTTCGACTCCGTATTGAGATCAAAGAGTTTTGTTCCGGTTGCGCCGTCGAACAGATGCACATGTCCGCTCGAATCCGCCTGTACGATGTAGGCGTTCCCCGCCGCATCGTAGATCGCAAGCGGCGAGCTCCAGCAGAAGCGCGTCATCTGCCGCCAGACCTCCTGATTGCTGTTTTTGTCGATCGCGACCGTATAACCGTGATCTGCGGATTCCGGATCGTCCTCGCGATACACGCGCGCATATGGGATAATGACAAGGTTTGAGATATTGCCCTTGCCGAGCGCCGCGGTCGCCTGAATGCCGCCGGACGCGCCGCTCTTTGTATGCACCTTCATGTCGTGCTGCCAGACGATCTCACCCGTTACGGCATTGATCTTGAACAAGGGGGTAATGCCGGTCGCGTTGGCGTCCTGCGTAAAGTGCAGCGACGGTCCTGCGTACAGATACGCGGTACGGTTTGCCTCGTCCTCTTCAAGCACGAGTGTTCCGTTTGCATCATCCCAGATATCCTGGATCCAGACGATCTCCATCGTATTCAGATTGATGCAATGCACATAGCCGTCGTTTGAGGTCAGATACATATACTCGCCCCATGTCACAACGCTGCTCTCAAAGCCAAGCCAATATTTGTACTCGCCCTTTTCGTAAGAGTAGGTGCTCTTTGTGCTCGAACGGCTGGAGTTATACCGGTACTTCACGACCTCGGAAGGCTGCATGGTCAGCGTTCCCGCCGCCTCGTCATACTGCGTTCCGAGCTTGATCGTGTAGATGATGCCGTTTTCACCGGGATAGATCAGCGTATCCGTCGCGGCGTTTACGATGGGCGAGCTGTCATAAGCATGCCATTCGCGGATCGCAAAGGAATCATAGGCTCTGCCAAACTCGTACAGGATCGAGAAGTCGATGAGGCTGATCGCCATTGCGCGCGTCTGCATCTCCGGATAATCGTCATACATGTCGCCCGAACCGAGATACAGGATCGGATAGCCGCGCGGGTCAAGCGCGCCTGCGCCCTTAAACGGCATGTTGAGATCCAGCGGATCGCGCGTCGGCGTGCCGTCCTCAAGGTTCAGGAAATACACACGGCCGCTCGCCGTTGCATAGATGACCTCGACAAGTTCCGGATTGCTCTTTGCGCTGTCGTACATGTTCATAACGCGCTTTGTGCTCTCCGGCCATTTGACGATCAGCGGCTGGCCGACCCAAAGACTGCCCGTCCAAGTATTCTTATAGCCGCTGCTCGAGCCGCGCATGATCTCTCCCGTGTCGATCTGCCATGCAATGCTGAGCGTTTTTGCGGACACATTTGCCGTTCCGTACGCTGCGCCTTCACGGTAGTTATTGCCGCGGAATGTCACGATGCCCTCTACATCCGTATACTCCGCGCCCGTTCCGAAGCTGATCGGCGTCTCCCGCTGATAGCTCTCCGCCTGTGCGCCGTTGACTTCCACCTGCGACGTATAGCCCCAGTTTGCGGGGTTGGTCCCGTCCACCGCATGCGGCGTGTCAAACTTCGGCGTCGGCGTCGGTACCGGCGTCGGCTCTGGCGTCGGGGACGGAGAAGGCGTAGGCGTAGCAAAAATGCTGGTAATTCCGCCCGGTTCTTTTTCACCGCCCGGCGCTCCGGCATTGCGCATCAAAAACACGCCGATGCCGACAACCGCCAAAAGCAATACGATCAGAACGATAAAGCGCGGCTGCAGTGTTCTGCGTTTCTTCCGTTTTCTGCGATGCTGTCCGCCTGCGCCGCGCGGCGGCATTCCGTTTCCCGCGCCGTTTCCGCCGCCGTAGGCTGCCCTGCTGCGCGTCGGCTGCCCTGCGCCGTCTCTGCCTTGTGCGGAGCGTGTGCCCGTCGAAGTCCCGCGTCCCGCGCCGCCGGTTCTTGTGCCTGCTGCGTAATCACCGCGTGCGGTGCGCTCACCCGTACTCCGGTATGCGGCGCTCCCGCCGCGCTGTGCCGCGCCGTTCACGGGGCGCTGCTGTCCGCGCTGTGCCGCCGCGCCGGAAGCATATCCGCTGCGCTGCGCCGCTTGCCGCGGTGTGCGGCGTTCATATTCATCCGAATAGCCGGAATAGTTCGACTGATCCGTTGCCAATGCTGCATCCTCCCAAGTATGATGTCTTTTCGGGTGCATTTCACCCTGTATCTACCATCCCCCGCAAACAAGCCCGCCATACGATGCGCTATCGAAAACACTCTGAAAGCGTCAGCCCGCGCAAGGATACAAACATATTATACCATTAGATAGACGGCCTATTTGTTGTGGTTTTGTGAACTTATTCCCATACGGGCGGCCGAAATCTGCCGATAATCCGTTCTGCGGCCCGCATTCCGTCAATCGCCGCACTGACGATACCGCCCGCATAACCTGCGCCCTCACCGGCGGGATAGAGGTTCGATACGGTTTCCGACACGCCCATGGCGGTCCGAAGGATTCGGATGGGCGAACTTGTGCGGCTCTCGACGGCCGTAAGCACCGCGTCCGGCAGATCGTATCCGGCAAGCTGATGGCCAAAAGCGACGACGCCTTCCGCGATACCCGCCGCCACGAATTCAGGCAGGCAATCCCACAGGTTTGTCCGGCGGACGCCCGGCCGATAGCTTGGATGTACATACGAAAACGCTGCGGACGCTCTGCGCGCAAGATAGTCCTCCACGCGGCTCGCGGGCGCGGTATGATCGCCGCCTCCCACATAGAACGCATCGCGTTCCAGCTTTTCGCAGAACCGTACGCCGTCGAACGCGCCGTATCCAAAATCCTCCGGCCCGACCTGCACGATCACGGCAGCGTTCGCATTCTCCGCATCGCGTGCATAGTCGCTCATGCCGTTGACGACAAGCTGCTCGGGTGCCGACGCGGATGCGATGACCTTCCCTCCCGGGCACATGCAAAACGTATACACGCCGCGATCACCGCTTCTCGCGCTCAGATGGTATTCCGCAGCGCCGAGCCTCGGATCTCCCGCGGCGTCGCCGAACTGAGCGTGATCGATCAGGCTCTGCGGATGCTCGATACGGCAGCCGACGGCAAATGCTTTGGGCTGCATGGCAACGCCCGCGCGATGCAGCATCCGACAGGTATCCCGCGCGCCGAGGCCGGTCGCGAGCACGAGCGCCGCAGTTGGTACGCGCACTTCCCCATCCGGTCTTGTGACGGCAATCTCCGCGATCCTGCCGGCATCACAGCGGACGCCCGATAGGCGTGCGGAAAACCAGACTTCACCGCCTAATTGCTCGATCCGCCTCCGCAGGTTTGACACGACCGCCCTCAGGCGATCCGTCCCGATATGCGGTTTTGCAAGATACACGATCTCACCGGGCGCGCCGTTCTCTGCAAGCAGTTCCAACACCCGCTGTCCGCGCGGGTCTTTGCTGCGGCTCGTCAGTTTGCCGTCGGAAAACGTCCCTGCGCCGCCCTCACCGAACATGACGTTGCTTTCCGGATCGAGCGCGCGTGCCGACCAAAAACGTTCAACGGACTGCACACGCTCCTCCACCGGTCTTCCGCGTTCCAGCACCAGCGGACGATATCCCTGCTTTGCCAGGGTATACGCGGCAAACAGCCCGGCCGGGCCGAGTCCCGCAACGACAATGCGTCCGCGGCAATCCTCCGTTCCCGCCGCGATTTCCGTATCCGTTTCGGGACTGCACGCTTTGATCCGATCGTCTTTTCTGCGGAGCGCCTGCTGTTCAAGTTTCTTCGGAAGCGCTACCGTTACGTTGTACAGATAACTGATCTGTTGCTTTTTGCGCGCATCCAGCGCACGCCGCGAGATCCGAAACGTCAAAAACGCATCCGCAGACACACGACACAGTTCTGCCGCCCTCTGCTTCAGTTCCTCCTCCGTCGCCGTATACGGCAGCCGAAGTCCCGTCAGTTCAAGCATAGTCCCTTCCTCCTGGCAGAACGATTGCCCGGGCATCCAAACCGGCACCCGGGCAACCGACCTAACGCTTATCAGTTCTTAAACACCGACGCCGCCCATTATCGAATCACGACCGATACCGTATTGACCGTCAGCAGCAGCGTCAGTTCGACCGTGGCTTCCTCATTGCGCACAAAAACGGAAAGCGGCAATTCATAGGTGCCGGCGGAAAGCCCTGTCACATCGACGTCGATCTTAATGTCACTGCGCTTGATGAGCGCAATCAGGCTGATGCGTCCCTCGACTCTGAGGTCGACGCACTCCGGCGTGACCGTCGCCGTGAGTCCGTCCGCAAGGCCTGTGATCTCGATCGGGATCTGCTTGTGCTCCTGCGCGTCGGTTTTTTCGCGGATATCCAGCGCAACGGATACCGTCGGGCTGTCGATCAGCCGCACGCCCTCCGGCACGATCAGCTCGGATTCCACAGTTGTCTTATCGCCAAGGCCACTGATGCTGAACGGTTCGAGCGCCATGCTTTCAATGCTGTCGATCACAGATTGGTCGCCGATGATCCGCACGTTCTGCGGGGTAGCGACAGCAGAGGCAAGTTCATAGTTTGCTGCGAGCTTATCCGCACCCAGCAATGCGCCGTACACATCGACCGGCACGGTCTTGACCGAATAGATCGGCAGACGCACCGTCGAGGACGGCAGCGTTCCCACGACGATGTCGGAATCGATCAGCTGATCGTCCGCATCGTACAGGTTCACGTCAAACGTTCCGAAAATGGTACTCGTGCGTCCCGTCAGATCGATAACGCACTCTGCGCGCGAAATTCTGGAAACATCGGTCTTTGCGCCCTGAATGTCCAGCTTGGACGTGCTGGATATGGCGTCCATATCGGCCCAGTACCCCTCGGGAAGTTCCCCCTGAAAAACACAGGAAACAGGAACGGTCTTGCTGACCAGCGAGTCGATCTCGACCTTGATCGTTGCCGGCGTGACCTGCTGCACGACGCCCAGCGCGGATGAAATGGACGCTTGGATCGGCAGTTCGTACTCCTGCGGCTGGCTGATGTTTTTCAGGCTGACCGTTGCGGTTACGGAATTCTCCGACAGATCCGCGTAATTCGTGATCCTTGTGCGCACCGCGACGGACACCGCTTTCAGCAGTTCCTCGCGATTACCGCGAACGCACAGACCCTGCGCCATGAGCTCCGCCTCGCCGTCGAAGCTCGTCGAAACGTTCGGCAGAGACTTCACACGGTAGGGATTGAGATCCGTCAAAACATATCCCCAGAGAATCAGCGCGAACAGGAACGCAATGATCTTCACGGTCAGGTTCCTCGTAAAAAACCGTTTGACGCCCGCCAGTATGCGATCTTTCCTGATCTCAAGCTTTATCATTCTTTTCCCTCCGCTTCGTCCAGAAGAACGGCGCAGTATTCTTTTGCAGGAACAGCTGCTCAAGGATGTCGTGCAGCGCCTTTGCGTCGATGTATCGCACGAGCTTGCCGTCTCTTGCAAGGGAAATCGCGCCCGTTTCTTCCGAAACGACGATGGTCACGCTGTCGGAAACCGTAGAAACGCCAAGCGCGGCCCGGTGTCGTGTACCGAGCTCACGAGCGAGGTTCATGTCGTCCGAAAGCGGCAAGAAGCATCCGGCTGCCGCAATGCGGCTGCCGCGCACGATCACCGCGCCGTCATGCAGCGGCGTGTTCGGCTCAAAAATGTTCTCAAGCAGCGCGCCCGACAGCAGCCCGTCCACCGGTGTTCCCGTATTGATGATGTCTCCGAGCCCCGTTTTCTGCTCAACAACGATGAGCGCGCCGACCCTTCTGCGCGACATGGACAGAATCGCGCGCTGCACATCCTGGATCATCTCGACGGAGGACAGCGTGGCTGCGTCAAACAGCGCGCTGCCGATGCTCTTCCCACCGCGGCCGAGCCGTTCGAGCACACGGCGGAACTCCGGTTGAAACAGGACGACGAGCACGATGATGATCGAGCCGGATTTCAAAAACGCATCCAACAGCCAGCTCAGCGTATTGAGCTGCAGCAGCTGGCTCGCGACAGAACAGAGAAACAGCAGGCCGATGCCTTTCAGCACCTCATAGGCTCGGGTCTCCTTTGTCCAAACGATCAGTTTATAAAGGAGAAGAAAGATGATGATAATGTCCAACGCATCAAGCCATGTGAACTGTGCAAACCCGCTTGAAATCGCTTTGATGACCTCGTCGTAAGACAAACGCCCGCCGTCCTTTCTCTTCGTTCCGTTAATTTATATGGCTACTCTCGTTTATTTCCCCGATTTAATGTGTCCGGCCGCAAAGGTCTCGAATGCGGCGACCGCCTCGCATACGCGATCGGATCCAAGCGTGCCGGTCTGCTCATACTCCGCAAGCACGAGCTCATTCAAGCGTTTCCGGGCGGCGACCCCCGCATCATCCAATTCCTGCTGCTCCAGCGGCAAATCGCCGACAAACGTGATTTCTGTTTCCATAGCGCATTACACTCCTAGTGTGTATTATTATAACATACGTTGCGTGATTGGCGACATCCAAATTTTGAACTTCTTATGGCTTCTTTGCGCCGTTTCGTGCCGCGGGTCTGCGGCATATGAGCGTTGACACGCGCTGCGTTCCAACATAAAATGAGAGCGAGACCCAACGCTGTCAGCAACGGAGGTGCGAACACTCGATGCAATTTGGTTTCATCAAGGCCGCGGTCGGCACGCCGGAGATCCGCGTCGCGGACTGCCGAAGCAATGCAGAAGCGATCATCGCTCTCATTCAACGCGCAAAGCGGGACGGCGCGCAGCTGTTATCTCTGCCGGAGCTTTGTATGACAGGCTACACGGCGGGCGATCTGTTCTTTCAGGACGCCTTGCAGCGTGCGGCCGTCGCGGGGCTTTCGACCGTTCTCGCAGCCAGCCGCGATTCGGATATGGTCATCGTGCTCGGAATGCCGCTCGCGACCGATTTCGGCCTGTTCAACTGCGCTGTGGTGCTGCAGCGCGGCAAGCTCCTCGGCGCAGTTCCGAAAACCGTTCTGCCGAATTACGGCGAGTTCTACGAGAAACGTTTTTTCAGCCCCGCGCCCGATGAAAACACAGAGATCACGCTGTGCGGTCAGCGCGTACCCTTCGGCCGCAAGCTCCTTTTCTGCTGCGAAACGATGCCGGAGCTTGTGATCGGTATCGAGATCTGCGAGGATCTTTGGTCGATCGACCCGCCGTCCACAAAGCTCGTGAGTCACGGTGCGACCGTGATCTGCAATCTGTCGGCAAGCGACGAGGCCGTGACAAAATCCGACTATCGAAGGACGCTTGTGCGCGTACAGAGCGCGAGACTGCTTTGCGGCTATCTGTTCTCCAGCGCGGGCGAGGGCGAGAGCACGACGGACGTGGTGTTTTCCGGTCACGACATGATTTTTGAAAACGGGTCGAAGCTTGCGGAAAGCCTGCCCTTCGGCGCGGGGTACGCCGTGAGCGAGATCGATCTTGGGTATCTTCGTCACGAACGCCGCAGGCTCGGTTTTAATGCGACGCCCTCCGCCGGCTATCAGCGCGTGTCCTTTCAACTTCCACTGGCGGACACTGCGCTCACGCGCGTCGTTTGGAAAACGCCGTTCGTCGCGGATACGCAGTCGGAGCGGGAGTCTCGCTGTGACGAGGTCCTGGCCATCCAGGCGCACGGACTGAAAAAGCGTATTTCGCATACGGGTGTCAAGCGCGTTGTGCTTGGCGTTTCCGGCGGTCTGGATTCTTCCCTTGCGTTAATCGTCTCGGTACGGGCCATGGCGCTGCTAAACCGTCCCGCGGCGGACGTGCTCGCCGTCACAATGCCCTGCTTCGGCACGTCGAACCGCACAAAGAACAATGCGGAGCGGCTGTGTGACGCGCTCGGCGTCCCCTGCCGCACGATCGATATCGGCGCCGCCGTACAGCGGCATCTGCAGGACATCGGCCACGCGCCCGGTCTCACCGACGCAGCCTTTGAAAATGCGCAGGCGCGCGAGCGTACGCAGGTGCTCATGGATCTTGCGAACATGGAAAACGCGCTGGTCATCGGTACAGGCGATCTTTCCGAGCTTGCGCTTGGCTTTGCGACATATAACGGCGATCAAATGTCTATGTACGGCGTGAATGCGGGCGTTCCGAAAACGCTGATGCGCAGTATGCTCTCCATTCTCGGGAACCGCGCGGGCGGCGAGCTCCAGACGGTGCTCCGCGATATTATCGATACGCCCGTCAGTCCCGAGCTTCTGCCCGCCAAGGACGGTGAGATCACGCAGATCACAGAGGAGCTCGTCGGCCCCTATGAACTGCACGACTTTTTCCTCTATCATATGCTGCGGCGCGGCGACCGGAAGGACAAGATCCTGCACCTTGCAAGCTATGCGTTCCAGGGCGCTTATTCGCGGGAAGAGATCGCGCATTGGCTCGACGTCTTCTATCGCCGCTTTTTCTCGCAGCAGTTCAAGCGCTCCTGTATGCCGGACGGCCCGCGCATCGGCAACGTCTCCCTGTCCCCGCGCGGCGACTGGCGTATGCCGAGCGACGCATCTGCCGCTGCCTGGCGGGAATGATCCATACACGCTTACGGCAAATAACAAGACCGGAGGACGTTGGCCTCCGGTCTTTTAATTTTGATCGTGATGTTGTTTATCGACCCATAACGGTATCGAACAGCTGTGTAAACCATTCGCCCAAGCGATCAAACACGGATCGTACCACGTTCTTTCCGCTTTGCGGCGGCGTGGCTTCGTCTCCCTCCACGTTTTCCTGCGGCGCCGGCGTCTCCGTTACGGCGGGCGCTTCGGTTTTCGGCACATAGATGCTGTCGGTCGTAATAACAAATTTCACCGAACCGTTCATCACATCATCTGCGGAATACGCCGTATATGCAGCGCCCAGCTCCAGCATGGCTTCCTTGCGATCCACGGATACGGCCAGGCCCTCGGTTTGTTTCTCCAGCTCCTTCAGTCCGTCGTTGCAAAACGTTCGGATCCCTCGGTGCAGGCGCCCCGCGCCCTTTCGCAGCCCGTCGGCGCCGTCCTGAATGCCGCCGGCGTTGCTTTCGAGCTCCGCAAGCCCGCCCGCGAGTCCCGCAACGCCCTGCTTCAGCCCCGAAAGATCTGGCATGGACGCGCCCGCCAGTGCGGAGCCGGCGTCGGAAATTGCGGTTCCCGCCTCCTCCAGCGCCGCGAGCGCGTTCGAAAGATCGGAGGATGCGCTGCCGACGATCGCCTGCTGCTCCGGCGTCAGCCCCTCAAGGCCTGCAAGCTTCGCTCTTGCGGTGGCAACGGATTTTGCCGCGTCCCCAACTTTGCCGCCCGCAAGCGCCGTCTTCCCGCCGGCCTGCTCCAGCGCGGACGCGAGCCCGGAAACATCCGCCGCGCCGATCCCTGCATTCAGCCCATCTGCGACCGACTTGAGCGTCCCTATGCCGGAAAGGTAGCTTTCCAGCGCAGCTGCAAACTTATTCGCGCCGCCGCTCAGCGATCGCGCGCCGCGTGTGAGCTTGTCGCCCGCGTCGTTCAGCTCGCCGACGCCGTCCACAAAATCGCGCAGATCGTCCGTGCTCTTGAAATCGTCCGCGTTCAACAGATCCGGCACGACCACGGCCATGATCGGCTCCAGTGCAAACGACTTCACGTTCGCTTCAAACGAAAAGCTCTCGGAAAGCGTATCCTCCGCTTCGGTATCCAGATTGGCTGCGAGGCCCGGGAATGTCGTCCCGACGATGGTCGTACTGCCGGCCTCCTTCATGAGCTTGGCGTTCTCGACGGCGACCCGCTGAAAGCCGTCGTCCAGCGTAATGATTGTAATGACGGAAAACGGCGTGTACAATTCGACCGATTCGCCGTTGACGTCCACCGCGCTCCTGACGCGGTTTTCATAGGCGACCGTTACGCGGACTCTTCCCGACTTCCCCGCAATCTGCTGCGGTGTCATGGGAACGCCGTCCAGTTCATATCGAACGGACATTTTGACGGGCAGCGCCTTCGTGTCGGCCGTTCCCTGATAGGAAACATCGTCGCCGCCGGTCTGGAACACCCATGCGCCGTTCTCTTTCTCCGGCGCTTCGTTCGCAAGGATGTTCTTGATCCCGGTCAGGCTGCTGCTGTCCGCGATCGTCGCCCTTCCGTCCGGATTGACCAGATACACGCTCGAAAGGGCCGACTCCGTCCGTCCCTCCGCATCCGCCGTGACGTACACCGTTTCGGTGCGCTCAATGTCCGCGTCCGATGCGAGCGCCGTTCCGGCACCGCAAAGCGGTATCAGTGCAGCAAGGAGCCCCGCGCCCAGGCGCTTTCCAAATCTTCGCCGACTCATAGCATCGCCGCCAGAATCGAAACCGCACCGCTCAGGAGAAACAGCGCCGCAAGCACCATGCAGAGAATTCTCGTTCCTTTTTTCATTTATGTCAGATCCTTTCCGGGTACGCCGTACCCCAGCGATTCATTTACTCTGCGCTCTTCATGGATTCGACCATATCGACGCCGCGCACCTTTTTCCGCATCAGGATGTTCACAATCAGCGCAAACGCCATGGACAGAACGCCGCTGTACACAAAGCTCAGCGCCTTGATCTGTCGCACAAACATGACCATATCCACCTCGCAGGTCACGATCACGAAGCGATGCAGATATTTGCCGAGCAGCAGTCCGGCAAGCGTGCCGATGACCGCGAGCGCGTTGTTTTCGCGGAAAATGTAATCATACATTTCGCGATCCGTAAAGCCCAGCACCTTGAGCGTGGCAAGCTCGCGCCTTCGCTCCGTGATATTGATGTTCGTCAGGTTCAGCATGACGACGAACGCGAGGGCGGCGGCGGACAGAATCAGGACGCCGACCACATAGTTCAGCACGCTCAGGCTGTCCCACACCGACGAATACAGATCCGTTAAAAACTTCACCGAGTACACGCGCTCGTCCTGCAAAAAGCTCTTGGCAAGCGTTTCCTCAATCTCCGCCTGCTCCGTCTCACTCGCTTCCGAAAAGCCCTCGATGTTCGCAAAAACGGCATTGTACTCCGCGCGGTCTCCCGTGACGCGCTCGTAACAGGCGGGCGTAAAGTACACATAATGATACACATAGTTCTCGGCAATGGCCGCGATCGGCGCTTCATATGTCTCGTCGCCGCTTTCGATCGCGATCGTATCGCCCGGCCGCAGGCGGTAGATGGACGCCAGCTTTTGCGTGACGACCACGCCGTCGTCTGTCAAATCGACCGGCTGGCCGTCCTCCCCGGTCAAATGCACGGTCTTTTGCAGCGCGGCGGCGTCCGAGGCGACGAACAGATGCGCGTCCGTGTGAACGTTGCCGGAGACGCCCGCCGAAACCGCGCGGTCATAGCAGTAGGCCGCGTTGGTCAGCAGCCCGCCGTCCGCCTCCGCCACGAGCGCATGGAGCTTCTCTTCGGACATTGCATCATAGGTATAGGCCTGGATATCCATCGTCCAAAGCCGCCCGAACTGCTCGGTCACGATGCCAAAGATCGAATCCGACAGTCCAAAGCCCGTCACCAGCAGGCCGCAGCTGCCCGCAATGCCAATGACGCTCATGAAAAAGCGCTTTTTGTAGCGGAAAAGGTTTCGCACCGTCACCTTGGACGTGAAGCTCATCCTCTTCCAGATAAAGCCGATATGCTCAAGGAACACACGCTTGCCGATCTTGGGCGCTTTCGGCCGCATCAGCGACGCCGGAACCTCATGCAGCGCGGAAAAGCTCACAAGCGCGGCGGCGGCCGTCACGCAGCCCACGACCGCAAGAATCGAGGCCGTAGCGATGCCAGGCCAGCACGGCGTTTGCAGATTCGGAAGCCGATACATAATGCCGTAGGAGTTCCCGATCACAGTGGGAAACAACCAGAATCCGATGCGCGCGCCGATGAGGCTCCCCGTAAGGCTCGCAAGAATCGCGTACATGAGATACTGCATCACAATATGGTACTGCGAGTATCCGAGCGCTTTCAGCGTTCCCATCTGAATGCGCTGCTCCTCGACCATGCGCGTCATCGTGGTGAGCGCCACAAGCAAGGCGACCAGCAGAAAGATCAGCGGGAAATACGTTCCGACCGCCGCGATGCGCTCCGTGTTTTCCGAATAATCGAGGTATCCGGGATTATCGGTGCGCGTCCGGACATACCATGTTGCATCGGTGGTCTTTCCATACGCCTCGATCCTGCGAACGACCTCGTCAACGAGGCGATCGTACTCATCCGAAAAGCAGTTCAGCTCCTCTGCGCCCGATACGCGGATCAGAACCTCGGAGTACCGCGTTGCAAACATGGCCATCATGGGCAGGCGCAGCCCCAGCTTGCCGATCACGTTGCCGGACACATAGGCAAACGCATCGGTCGATCCGTTGCCGACCGTGCTGGTGCCGCGGTCGAAGTTCGAGATGTACCGCGGCGACTCCACAAAGCCCGTAACGTATACTTCCGCCGCTCCGCCCGACGTTGTAAGCGTCACCTTCGTGCCGATCGCAAGCTCCTGCCGTCCGGCAAGCCTTGCATCGAGCGCGATTTCATGATCGTCCGCGGGAAGCCGCCCCGCGACGACGTCCAGCTGATTGATCCGCGCGCCGCTTGGGTCGATTCCGTAGTCCGGCAGGATCGACAGCTTGGCCGGGTGCTCTTCCACCTCCTGAAACGGCATGGAGAGCAGATGCATGTTGAATTCCTTGCCCTCTGCATCGCCCGCGCGCATCATCGCGTCGGTCGCGAGCGCGGGCTCCGCCATCGCAACGCCGGGAATGGCGCGGATTGCGTCCATATCGTCCTCGGACAGCCCTGCGGTTGACAGCGCGGTGATATCCGCAAGCTGCGTCCTGTCGAGATAGGCGTCCGCCGTGAGCTTCATATCCGGGCCAGATGCACGAACGCCCGTAAAGAAAGAAACGCCGATTGCGGAGATTGCAAAAATAGAGAGAAAGCGCGTGAGCGTCCGCGCGATCTCCCGAAACAGGTTCCGCCAAAGGTATTTCGTCTTCATATCGCTTTACCGCCGTTCAAAGTCCGACCGATTTACCACTCGATCTCGTCGATGGAAATCGGATGCTCATTGAGATAATGCTTTGAGATCGTGCCGTTTTTTACCTGCACCACACGATCCGCCATGGGCTTGAGCGCGGCGTTGTGCGTAATGATAATGACCGTCATGCCGCGCTTTCTGCAGGTATCCTGCAGGAGCTTGAGCACTTGTTTGCCCGTCTGATAATCGAGCGCGCCCGTCGGCTCATCACACAGCATGAGCTTAGGGTTTTTGGCAAGCGCCCGCGCAATGGACACGCGCTGCTGCTCTCCGCCGGAAAGCTGTGCCGGAAAGTTCTGTTTTCGGTCCTCCAGACCGACAAGTTCCAAAACGCGATCGACGTCCAGCGGGCGCTCGCAGATCTGCACCGCAAGCTCGACGTTCTCCCGCGCGGTCAGGTTCTGCACGAGGTTGTAAAACTGAAACACAAAGCCGACCGTGCTGCGGCGGTACAGGGTCAGCTGCCGCTGGGAATAGGTTTCCACATGCGCGCCATCCACAACGACTTCGCCGCCTGTGGCGGAATCCATGCCGCCGAGAATGTTCAAAAGCGTCGTTTTTCCGGCGCCGGACGGCCCCACCACAACGCAAAGCTCTCCCTTTTCCACGGTGAAGTTCACACCTGCCAGCGCATTGATCGTGACCTCGCCCATGCGATATTGCTTCGTTACGTTCTTCAGCTCGATATACGCCATTTTCCACACGTCTCCTATCCTATTCATTAAATATAGCGGCTCTCCCGAAAAATGGCAAGCGTCTCAGATTTCGTTTGAATGCATTTCACATTTGTTGCATAATTGGCTCGTAAAAAAAGCGGGGCGCAAGGCGCTCCGCTTCATTATACTGCAAACGATCCGTTTTATTTCGCCAAAGACGCGTAGGTGTCCTCGTGCCGCACAACGTCGTCCGACTCCATCCAACCGGTCACGATGTCATTATAGTACTTGGAGATAAAGTTTGACGTTGCCAGCTTGTCGAAAGACTCCTGCACTTCTTCATAAGGAATGACGCGCGCTTCCTCCGCACGGATCCGCTTGATGATATGATAGCCGGAATCGGATTTCACGATGGGCGAGAGTTCGCCGTCCTCCGTCAGCGCCAACGCCGCATTCAGGAATTCATCGATATAGCTTGCGCCTTTGCCGACAAGATACCCGTCCGCGTACTGTTCGTTCTTCATGCCGGGGTCGGTGTTGTACTCAGCGAGCACGACCTCAAAGTCCTTGCCCTCTTCCAGTTTTTTCATGACCTCATTTGCCGTTTTCTCGTCCTCGACCAGGATCTGGCGGACGCGGACAAGTCCCTCCGGCACGACCAGCGGCATATAGCCATAGCCGTAATTGTGATACAGCTCATAGGTGAAATAGCTTGCCGGATCTTCTTCGATCGCCTTTTGCTGCGCTGCAAGTTCCTCGTCGTACATGGTCTTCAGCTCGTCCGCGGTCGGAGCGATGCCGTCAAGCAGCTGCTCCTTATGCTTGGCAATCATGCGGCTGTCGATCTGATCCTGCAGGTACTCCGCCTTGATCTTCGAAACGGTCATGCCGTTCTGCGCAAGCGCTTCCGCGAGCATTTTATTGGCGTACGCCTGGACGTCGGACGTTCCGGACTGCTTTGCGTAATCCACATATTCCTGATAGAACGCGTCATAGGATGCTTTTGCGGCCTTTTCCGCTTCGGCACGCTCCTCATCGGTCAGCGTGACGCCGGCCTGCTCCGCCTTATACGCAAGCAGTTCATTCTGGATCATGGAATCCAGCATGAAGTTCAAAAACGCCAACCGGCCTTCCTCGGTGGACGTGTCCTGCCCGTAAAGCGAAGCATAATTGTAAGAGTTTTTATAACCGTTCTCGAGCTGCTGCACGGTAATCACACGGTCGCCCACGTTTGCGGCTACCAGAGACGCACAGCCGGCAAAGGCCAGGATCGCAGCGAGCAGGAGCGCTGCGGCGGCAAAAATTCGATGGTTGCGTTTCATTGTTCCACTACTCCTCATCACAGTTACTGTAACCGTTTTATTATACTTTGCGCGTGTATTTCTGTCAATCGGCGCTGCGCTGCAAAATGTGCAGATACGCAGTCATCCCGCCGGTTTTTCCTCCGTCGCCGCGATAAGAGAACAGCCGCACGTCCTCAACGGTGCATACATCCATAAGAGAGATGTGCTCCGGCAGGACCCCGGCCTCCATGAATTGACACGCTGCAATCTGCCAGAGGTCGACATACGCCTTCCCCGGCTTCCCGCTTCTCAGGCAATCCGTTGCGGGAAAGGACGTCTGAAACGTTTCACCGAGCGCCGCGTCCACTTCAAAGCACTTCGGACAGATCGCAGGGCCGACGCCCGCGATCAAGTCTGCGGGTTCGCAGCCGTAGCACGCGTGCATCATGCGAACGACCTCCGCGCCGATGCGCGCCAAAGCGCCTCTCCAGCCCGCATGTGCAAGTCCGATCGCGCGCTTAACGGGATCCGCAAAGAAAAAGGCCATGCAATCCGCGTGTCCCGTCATGAGCGAGACTGCGGGGTCGTCCGTCACAAGTCCGTCGCACGGCGGCAGGGACGGCAGCGTATATCCTTTGCCGCGATCCCGGCGGTCAACGCTGCGCACGGTCGTGCCGTGCTCATAGGTATCCATGACCATGCTCTCCACCGGAATCCCTTCAGCCTCGCAGAAGATCCGATAGTTTTCCATCGTCACGGCGCGGGGTTCTTCCTCCCGCGTAAAGCTCAGGTTCAGCGACGCCAGATGTCCTGTGCTGATCCCGCCGGTGCGCGCAGAAAAGCCGTGGGCCAGCCACGGCAGGGATTCAAATGCCGGCAGTGTAAAACTGCCGACATGTGCTTCGTTTTCATGGTAGTGCGCGCCGCGCGCCACGCGGGAAAACGCCGATAAGAACGCCTGCTTTTCCATCGCTTATTTTTCGTCCAGCAGGCGCTGGAGCTCGGCAAGGAACGTCTCCGTGTCCTTGAACTCACGGTAGACGGACGCGAAACGAACGTAAGCGACCTCATCGACCTTTTTGAGATTTTGCATAACGATCTCGCCGATGTCCGAGGTCGAGACCTCGGAAGCAAGGCTGTTAAATACCTCGCGGGAAATGTCTTCCGCGAGCTTGTCCTGCACCGCTGCCGGGATCGGCCGTTTTTCACACGCTTTCCGGATGCCGCTGCGGATCTTTTCGCTGTCAAACGGCTCGCGGCGGCCGTCGCGCTTGACGACCATGACCGGAAGATCTTCGATTTTTTCGTATGTCGTAAAGCGTTTGCCGCAGTTCACGCACTCTCTGCGGCGGCGGATCGCGCTGCCGTCCTCCGTCGGGCGGCTGTCGATCACCTTGCTCTCTGTGCCTGCACAGTATCTGCACTTCATAAGCGCTACTCCTTATCCCTACATCTTGTTATACAGTATACCACAACACACAAAAAACAAGATGAAAACATTCTGTTAAGTGGCGCTTGCCCGCTCGGCGTTCCCCGATTTACGGCGGCGCGCTTCTATGCGCGGTCATGGCCGGGCGGTTCCAGTTCGACAAGAATCACATCCTCGCCGATCTTCTTGATCCTGCAAAACGGGATGACGAGCTCTTCCTCGCTGCGTAAAAGGCCGAGCATTCTCGGCGGGCCCGGCACGATGAGCGCAAGCAGCGTTCCCGTGCCGACATCCAGCTCCAGATCACAGATCGGGCCGAGCCGTGCGCCGTCGCAAACATTGATGATCTCTTTGCGCCGTAGTTCGCAATATGAGGTTTTGCACTGCATGAGCTTCCCTCCCATATCAAAAGGCTATGCGGCGCGCACGCGGATTATGACGAATCGCCGTTGCAGAGGCGCGTTCGGCGCGGCGTTGCAGTATAGAAAAAGAGACTGCGTTCCGTTCGGATACGAGTCTCTTTTTGTCCAATTCTGTTTTCGGCAGCCGATCAATACTTGCGCTTTCTGGCAGCCTCTGCCTTCTTCTTGCGCTTAACGCTCGGCTTTTCATAATGTTCACGACGACGAACCTCAGCCAAGACGCCGGAACGGGCGCACTTGCGTTTGAATCGCTTCAGAGCGCTTTCCAGGGATTCGTTTTCACCGACACGAATTTCCATTCTCCCATTTCCCTCCCCTCTTGTGCGACACTTCCTAAAGTGAAGACGCTATGGGGTATTATAAACAAGTAACCCTGTGAAGTCAACAAAAAAATCACTCCGTTTTCGCAGTTTCTTCGCAAAATTGTCAAAGGATATATTTTTTTGAGACGGCCTAACATACTTTTCATTTGCTGCCCGTTCTGTTATAATACAAACTACTTAGTGCGGATCGCACTAAACATTATAAGGAGGAATTAAAGATGAAGAAAATCATCGCGATTCTCGCAGCTGTCATGATGCTGCTTGGCTGCATCGCCTGCCAGCAGACGCCTGTGGCCGTTGAAGAGCCCGAAGCGCCCGCAACGGCTGCCGAGCCCGCCGCGGAAGCGCCCGCAACGGGAGAGCCCGCCATGGCTGAGGACGTCACCTACAAAGTGGCCATGATCACCGACTACGGCGATATCACCGACCAGTCCTTCAACCAGACCACCTACGAGGCCTGCAAGGCTTTCGCAGAGGCCAACGGCATTGAGTTCACGTACTTCAAGCCCGCCGGCGACAACACCGCAGACCGCGTCTCCATGATCGAGAAGGCGGCTGACGAGGGCTTCAATGTGCTCGTTATGCCCGGTTACGCATTCGGTGGTGCAATCGTCACGGCTGCTCCGCAGTTCCCCGATGTGAAGTTCATCGCGCTGGACGTTGCCAAGGGCGACCTGCTCGAGACCGCTGTTGCGGCAAAGGGCGAGTCCTATGACTACAATCCCGACAACTGGAACCTCGAAGATTACGTTGACATGAGCAACGTGTACTGCGCGGTCTACCAGGAAGAGCTCTGCGGCTACATGGCTGGCTACGCTGCTGTGAAGCTGGGTTACAAGAACCTGGGCTTCCTGGGCGGCATGGCGGTTCCCGCTGTTATCCGTTACGGCTACGGCTTCGTGCAGGGCGTCGATGCGGCAGCAGCTGCAATGGGACTCACCGATGTTAAGGTCAACTACGTCTACGGCGGTCAGTTCTTCGGCGATGCCGACATCACCGCTGCGATGGATACCTGGTATGCAAACGGCACCGAAGTCGTGTTCGCTTGCGGCGGCGGTATCTACACCTCCGCGGTTGACGCTGCGAAGAAGGTCAATGCAAAGGTCATCGGTGTTGACGTTGACCAGGCCGGCGTTATCGCAAACTATGCGGGCGTCGAGGGCATGACCGTCACCTCCGCTATGAAGGGTCTCTATCCTGCCACCTATGATACGCTGACCGACGTTATCCTCAACGGTAACTGGGCTACTTATGCCGGCAAGATCGCAACGCTGGGTCTCGTTTCCGGCGACGATCCGACCCTCAACTACGTCCAGATCCCGATGGACAGCACGCAGTTTGAAGATGGCAAGTTCACGCAGGACGATTACAAGGCGATGGTCGCTGCAATGTTCAGCGGTGAGCTGACCGTTTCCAACGACATCTCCAAGGCCGCTTCCGACTTCGCAACCGTGATCACGGTTGACGATCAGGGCGCGATCAAGGGCTAAGCATTTCTTGCCCATCAGGAAGGCCGCTTTCGCGGCCTTCTTTTTTTGTCGCCGTGTCGGGCAAAAACGTTGTGCGCTCCAGCTCTTCTCCGTTTTGTCTTGCGCGGGAGCCCCCGCCTATGCCGCATTTATACGCCTTTGAACGGAAATCTTTACTTATATTTTGTATACGCCTAAAATACCTTTGCTTTCTCCTTTGTTATATAGTAAACTATAGGTTGAAATGCAGATCTCAGAAAATGCAGATACATCGCATTGATATATGGGAGGAGGACAGATCGATTTGGACAGTCAGTATGCCATAGAGATGCTGAACATTACAAAAAGATTCCCCGGTATCGTCGCAAACGACAATATCACGCTGCGGCTCAAGCGGGGAGAAATCCATGCCTTGCTCGGTGAGAACGGCGCAGGAAAATCTACCCTGATGAGCGTTCTTTTCGGCCTTTATCAGCCGGAGGAGGGCGAAATCCGCAAGGACGGCCGCAAGGTGGAAATCAAGGACCCGAACGACGCCAATGCGCTCGGCATTGGCATGGTGCATCAGCACTTTAAACTCGTGGAATGTTTCTCCGTGCTCGACAACATCATTCTCGGCGTAGAACCCAGCAAAGCGGGCTTCCTGAAAAAGGATGAAGCGCGCAAAAAGGTCATGGCTCTTTCCGAGAAATACGGTCTTGCCGTTGACCCGGACGCATTGATCGAGGATATTTCCGTCGGCATGCAGCAGCGCACCGAAATCCTCAAGATGCTCTACCGTGACAATGAAATCCTGATTTTCGACGAGCCGACCGCCGTGCTGACGCCGCAGGAGATCACCGAGCTCATGCAGATCATGCGCAACCTCGCCGCCGAGGGAAAGAGCATCCTCTTTATCTCTCACAAGCTCAACGAGATCATGGCTGTTGCGGACCGCTGCACGGTTCTGCGCAAGGGCAAGTATATCGGCACGGTCGATACAGGGAGCACGACGATCGAAGAACTGTCCTCCATGATGGTCGGCAGAAACGTCAATTTCCACGTGGAAAAGGGCGAGGCGCATCCCGGCGAGGTGATCCTGTCCGTCGAGGGTCTGACCGTTGCTTCCAAGGTCCATAAGAACAACGCGGTCAAGAACGTTTCCTTCAAGGTGCGTGCCGGCGAGATCGTCTGCATCGCGGGCATCGACGGAAACGGTCAGACAGAGCTCGTGTACGCGCTGACCGGTCTGGAGCCGGCAGTCAGCGGTAAGATCGTCTTAGACGGCAAGGACATCACGCGCATGAGCATCCGCAACCGGAATATTCTCGGGATGAGCCACATTCCGGAGGATCGCCACAAGCACGGCTTGGTGCTTGATTATTCGCTCGAGGACAATCTGGTGCTCGAACGTTACTTTGAGCCGGAGTTCACGGACAAAGCCGGTTTCCTGCGGCGCGCCAACATCCGCCGCTATGCCGAAAAGCTCATCGACCAGTACGATGTACGTTCCGGCCAGGGCCCCGTCACGCTTGCGCGGAGCATGTCCGGCGGCAACCAGCAGAAAGCCATCGTCGCGCGCGAGATCGACAAGGATCCGGAGCTGCTCGTTGCCGTGCAGCCAACCCGCGGTCTGGACGTCGGCGCGATCGAATACATTCACAAGCAGCTCGTTGCGCAGCGCGATGAGGGCAAGGCCGTTCTGCTCGTTTCGCTCGAGCTGGATGAGGTCATGGATGTGCCGGATCGCATTCTCGTGATGTATGAGGGCGAGATCGTCGGCGAGCTCGATCCGAAGCATACCACTGAGGAAGAGCTCGGTCTGTATATGGCAGGCGCCAAGAGAGACGAGGTGAAAGCATGAAGAAAAAGAACATCCTGCGCAGCAGCGGATTCCAATCGCTGCTTGCATCGCTGGTCTGCGTCGTGCTGGGACTGTTCATCGGCTACATTGTCCTGCTCTGCATCAATCCCGCAGGCGCAGGCGAGGCCATTTCCACGGTCATCAAAAACTTTCTGACCTATAACAAAACGAGCAGCCAGCTTAAGTACCTCGGCAACACGCTCGTCAAGACGGCGCCGCTGCTTCTTTGCGCGCTGTCCATTTTGTTCGCATATAAGGTCGGTCTGTTCAACATCGGCGCTGCGGGTCAGTACTGCGGCGGCGCGGCGCTTTGCCTCTATGCGGCGCTTGCGCTCAAGTGGAGCTGGCTGCCCTGCATGCTGCTCGCCATGGCGGGCGGCGCGCTGCTCGGCTGCATCAGCGGTCTCCTGAAGTCCTATCGAAACGTGAACGAGGTCATCTCCGGCATCATGCTGAATTGGATCGTTCTGTATCTGACCAACATGCTGCTGACCACGGTGAAGGAAGGCACCAGCCCGTATACGCTGGTGCTTGCGCACAACAACCCGAGCGCCGTCCTGCCTTCGCTCGGTCTCGGCGCACTGTTCAACAAAAACCAGTACGTCGGGCTTGCGATCCCGCTTGCGATCGTCATCGCCATTCTGATTTGGATCCTTCTCGAAAAGACCCGCTTCGGCTATGAGCTGCGCGCGACCGGAAGCAATAAGAATGCCGCAAAATACTGCGGCATGGCAGAAAAGCGCAACATCATCCTGACGCTGGCCATCTCCGGCGCGCTTGCGGGTCTTGGCGCGGCAATGCTGTACCTCACCGGCTATGAGCAGTGGCAGTGCTCCACCTCGTCCGTGCCGAACATGGGGTTCAACGGCATTGCAGCCGCGTTCCTTGGCGGTCTCAATCCGATCGGCTCCATCTTCGCGTCCTTCTTCATCCAGCACATCACCGCGGGCGGCGCGTATGTTGACAAATCCATGTACTGCTCGCAGATCTCCGATCTGATCTCCGCCATCATCATCTATCTGTGCGGCTTCGTGCTGTTCCTGAAACACATCATGAACAGCTCGCTGGATCGCAGAGATGAGAAACGCTTGCAGGCTGCGGCCGCCAAAGCCGCCCCTGCCGCTGACGCTCTGAAAGGAGGCGATCACGAATGATCCTTCTCGTTCAATACACGCTGCTGTTTGCCTCTGTTCTCCTGCTCGTAGCGCTGGGCGGCTGTTTTGCCGAGCATTCCGGCGTCATCAACCTCGGTCTTGAGGGCATCATGGTCATCGGCGCGCTGGGCGGTGCGCTGACCATGCGCTACCTGCCGGACGGAACGCCTGCGTTCCTGATCGTTGTTCTCGTTATTCTCGTCAGCATGCTCGCAGGTCTTCTCTATTCCTGTCTGCTGGCTGTCTCTGCGATCAACTGCAAAGCGGATCAGACCATTGTCGGTACGGCGCTGAACATTCTCGGCACGGCTGCCGCAACTGTTATTGTGAAAGCCATCAATACCGCCGCAAACCCCGACGACGTTTCGTCCATCATCCAGTACACGCTTCCGAAGCAGGCGTTTATCGTCAAGCTCGGTGAGTTTGAATTCAACTGGTTCATGCTCGTTGCCGTGATCGCACTCATCGTCTCCTATGTCACGCTGTATAAGACCAAATTCGGTCTGCGGCTCATGTCCTGCGGCGAACATCCGCAAGCCGCGGCCTCCGTGGGCATCAACGTATACAAGATGCGCTGGGCCGGCGTTCTAATCTCCGGTCTGCTGGGCGGTCTCGGCGGCATCGTATACATCACCTGCGGCGTCAGCGAATGGCGGTTTGAGTACGGCGTTGCCGGTTTCGGCTTCCTCTCCCTCGCCGTCATGATCTTCGGCCAGTGGAAGCCCACGAACATCGCGCTGGCTGCGCTGCTGTTCGGCTTCTGCCGTGCGCTGTCCAACGTGTACTTCGGGTTCGAGTTCCTCAAGGTGCTGAATATTCCGAGCGGCGTTTACAACATGCTGCCCTACATCATCTCCCTTGTTGTCCTTGCCTTTACGAGCAAAAAGTCCCGCGCGCCGAAGGCCGAGGGCATCCCCTACGACCCGGGTCAGAGATAACATGGCGAAGCTCTATTTCCGCTACGGCGCGATGGGTTCGAGCAAGACCGCGAACGCCATCATGGTATGGTACAACTACCATGAGCGCGGCCAGAACGCGCTCTTGCTCAAGCCCTCCGTCGATACCCGCGACGGCAAGTTCACGATCTGGTCGCGTTCCGGCCTTCAGGCCGAATGCACACTGTTCGACGATCTCGATCTGGAGGCCGTCCGCCGTCAGGAATATGCCTGTCTCATCGTCGATGAGGCGCAGTTTCTTACAAAGGATCAGGTAGAGCTGCTTGTCAAAATCGTCGACGACTATCGGACGCCCGTCATCTGCTATGGCCTACGGACGGATTTCCAGGGAAATTTTTTCCCGGGCAGTCATTGGCTGCTTGCTTATGCAGACACCATCGAAGAGGTCAAGACCATCTGCTGGTGCGGCAAAAAGGCAACGCACAATGCTCGTTTTGACGGAAAGGGCGGCATCACGAAGCAGGGCGAACAGGTCGTTTTGGGCGCCGGCGACAAGTACATCGGTCTCTGCCGCAAGCACTGGACGGAGGGCGATCCTGGCCCCGGCCTGCGCGCTGCGGATCTCAAAAAGCAGGAGGACGAAAACGCTTGACCTTCTATGTTGCAAGCGGCGTAGCAAATACCGAACGTGTCAGTCGTGCCGCAGCCGTGCTCAGCGCTTTGGGGCATGCGCGCACTTATGACTGGACGACGCACGGAAGCGTTGCCGCGGAGCCATCGAAGCGCAAGTCCGAAGTTGCCGCAGCAGAGGTGTCCGCGATCTCTGAAGCGGACCTCGTTCTTATCCTTCTGCCCGGCGGACGCGGCACGCATACAGAGCTTGGGCTCTCGCTTGCCGATGGGCGCAGTCGCCGCATCCTCGTATGGTCCGAGACCGCGGCTCCCTTTGACGGAAGCGACGGTTTTTGCGTGTTTTATCATCATCCTGCCGTGACGCGCCTGGTGTGTCCGTTTGATACGCTTCTTCATACGCTTCCGTCTCTCATCTGACGCCCGAGCAGCAGCATACGCCGATCACGATCAAGATCAGCGCTGCGCCGAGTGCAAGCATCCACTCCGGTAAAAAACAGAACAACACGAGAACGCCTGCCGCGATGCAACACGCGCCGCACAGGCGTTTTCTCTTTCTCGGGATCCGCCACCAGCCGCGGCAGCAATTCGGTTTCCCGCATCGATCGCAATCCATGTTCTTCTCCTCCTTCTGCTTTCATTTCTATGCCGTAAGTTCACACGCCGTGACAGATTTTGTCATAGTATGGGATACCATCGCATCGGAGAACGGCTCGTCCTGCGCTGCTGCAGATACGGCGACTATGCCGGGCGCTCCGACACCGCTCTCCCGCGGCGGCATCATCACTTTCGCAAGACGGAGGTTTTTTGCATGAAAGAACCGATTGCTGAACTCTCCGGGGTTCGTTTAGCATATCAGGAGCAGAGCGCGGAAACGCTCGCGGTAAACGATCTCAGCTTTTCCGTACAGGAGGGCGAATTTGTGTCCATCGTCGGGCCTTCCGGCTGCGGCAAAACAACGGTGCTGTCCATGCTCATGGGGCTGCTCGAGCCATCCAGCGGCTCTGTGCGTCTGCTCGGTCAAAAGCCCGGCGACCGTACGCAAGTCGGCTATATGCTGCAGCGCGATCATCTGCTTGACTGGCGCACGGTTGAGGAAAATGTGCTGCTCTCGCTCGAGGTCAAACGTATCCTGACGCCGGAACGCCGGGCGCATGCAATGCGGCTCCTTGAGACTTACGGTCTTGCCGCGTTCTCCAAGCATTTCCCGCGGCAGCTGTCCGGCGGCATGCGGCAAAAAGTCGCGCTGATCCGAACGCTCGCCTTCGACCCCAAGCTCCTGCTGCTTGATGAGCCGTTCTCCGCGCTCGACTATCAGACGCGGCTGCGTGCCTCAGACGAGATCTACGATATCATTCGCACGGAGCATAAAACGGCCATTCTTGTCACGCACGACATCTCGGAAGCGATCTCCATGTCGGATCGTATCCTCGTCTTTTCCGATCGTCCCGCGCATTTGAAAGCGGAGCACACCGTCGCTCTGTCCGTTGACGGTCCGCCCTCCAAACGCCGGGGCGCGCCGGAGTTCTCGCATCTGTTTGAAACCATCTGGAAGGAGTTGGAACATCATGTCGTATGATATGAATGGCCTCTCCGCAGAGCGCCGCGCATACCTTGCTGCCGAAAAGCGTCATGCGCGATATATCGTGCTCATGCGGTATGTCATTCTCATTGCTATACTTTTTCTCTGGGAGCTCGCCGCAAGACTATCCTGGATTGACCCATTCATCACCAGCAGCCCTTCGCGCGTTGCCGCTACGATCGGACGTTTGCTGGCCGGAGGGGAGCTGCTGCTCCACATCGGTACGACGCTGTTTGAAACCGTCGCGGGTTTTCTGCTCGGCACGCTCGCCGGCGTTTTGATCGCCGCGCTGCTATGGTGGAGCCCAACGCTCTGTAAGATCCTTGACCCCTATCTTGTCGTCCTGAACGCATTGCCGAAGATCGCGCTCGGTCCGATCCTGATCGTTTGGATCGGCGCGGGGATCGGCTCCATTATTGTGATGGCCGTATTGATCTCGCTTGTGGTCACGATCGTCACCGTGCTGACGGGTTTTCTCGACATTACAGGAGAAAAGCAGCTGCTCATGAAAACGCTCGGCGCTTCCAAGCTCCAAATCTTTACGCTTGTGGTGCTTCCCGCCGCTGTGCCGACCATGATGGCCGCGCTCAAGATCTCCGTGGGTATGAGCTGGGTCGGCGTGATCGTTGGGGAGTATCTTGTGTCCAAGGCCGGGCTCGGGTATCTGATCGTGTATGGCGGGCAGGTGTTCAAGCTCGATCTGGTGATGGCGAGCGTGGTCGTTCTCTGCATTCTCGCGGCATTTATGTACTACGGCGTCGCAGCGATCGAAAAAAAGCTGGCGCGTTAGCGGCCGTCTTTACCGGAAGGCGGCATCTTTTCCCCGCTTGTCCGTATCTCTCGGAATGCATCTTACCCTTTCGCCGGAACACTGCCCAAAATCCGGATGCTTGGCGCTTGTGCGTCTTTCATTCCCTGTTCGGAGAACAGACTGCAAAAACGGACGGTTCACAAGCAAACTGTCCGTTTTTTTCATGACATGAAGAAAACATCCGAAAGCCTTTTCCCAACTTTTCTCGACTGTCCATTGACTTCAAAATATGAAACGGCTAAGATGAACGTAAGATTGAGAGGAGGGTTCTTTCTATATGGAAAGCATGAAACCGAAATTTCAGCGGTTCGACTGGTACAATCTGATCGCCGCCTTGATCTGTCTTGTCATCGGCGTCGTGATCCTGATCCGTCCGAGTGAGTCCAGCATGGTGCTCGTCTATGTCATCTCGGGTCTGATCGCGCTCGCAGGTCTTTTGCGCACCATTCTCTATTTTGCACGTCACGAAAGCGTCAGCCCCTTTGCCATCGGCGGCCTTTCGATCGGTCTGTCGCTTTTGGCGATCGGCATCTTTTTACTGCTCGCTCCGAAGGTGCTGATCCTTGTTCTCCCTGTCACGCTTGGCTGTATGCTCATCTTCTCCGGGTTCGGAAGCTTGCAAACAGCAGTAGAGCTTTTCCGGCTGCACATTCGCCGCTGGTACATTCCTCTGATCTTTTCGCTTGCATCGCTGATCTGCGGCTTTATCGCACTGATCAACCCCTTCAGCACTGCCAGTGTGCTCATGGTCTTTCTCGGCATTGCGCTCTGCGGCGAAGGACTGCTTCTGCTCATCTCCGTGTTCCTGTTTTGCCCGCGAGAGCCGCGGCAGCCGAAGGTGCGGTAGTCCTGCGTTCAAGCAATGCTTTCAGAAAACGCCGCATACATTGCGAGCGCGGCGCGGCGAGTGCTTTCGCGCGCTGTTTCCTGTGCGGCGGGTCTGTTTGCAAAAAAGTGTTGACAGCATAGGATTTATCATATATAATCCACTCGAAAGCATTGAGATGGAGATCAAACCGCAGCACGCCTCCATAAGAGAGCGAAGCCTTGGCTGAAAGCTTTGCGGGAAACGGCGCGGCAAATGGACCATCGAGTGCGCGAAGGAACGGCGTTATCCCAGTATCTCGCGACGGCTCGCAGCCGTTATCCTGCGGGGATGTGTTAGCATCCGCTGAGCGCCCGGTTTTCCGGGAAACAAGGTGGCACCGCGATCGAACCGCATTTAGAGCGTTTGTATCGTCCTTGTTCCGCATAATTACGCGGAACAAGGACTTTTTCTTTGTTTCGCACGACGACAGAAAGGAAGAAAAAACAATGAAACAGCTCTCTTACCGTGACTTTGACAATTACCTCAAGCATTTCCCGGATGAAAACGGTCGCTTCGGCGAATATGGCGGCGCATATCTCCCCCCGCAGCTCGTGCCTGCTTTCAAGGAGATCGACGATGCGTATGAGACCATCTGCAACAGCTCAAAATTCATCTCCGAGCTTCGGCGTATCCGGAAGGAATTTCAGGGACGTCCCACGCCGGTCTACCATTGCGAACGGCTTTCAAAACTGCTCGGCAAATGCCAGATCTACCTCAAGCGCGAGGATCTCAATCATACCGGCGCGCACAAGCTGAACCACTGCATGGGCGAAGGACTGCTTGCGCAATACATGGGCAAAAAGAAGCTCATTGCCGAGACCGGCGCAGGACAGCACGGCGTTGCGCTCGCGACTGCGGCGGCATATTTCGGGCTTGAGTGCGACATCTACATGGGCGAGGTCGACATTGCAAAGCAGGCGCCGAACGTCACCCGTATGAAGATGCTGGGCGCGCGCGTGATCCCCGTCTCCCATGGACTGAAAACGTTAAAAGAGGCAGTCGATGCTGCGTTTGAGGCCTATCTCAAGGAATATGAGACCGCTATCTACTGCATCGGTTCCGCCGTTGGTCCGCATCCTTTCCCGAAGATGGTGCGTGACTTCCAGATGATCGTCGGCCAAGAGGCGCGCGAGCAGTTCATTGACATGACCGGCCATCTTCCGGATGTTATCACCGCCTGCGTGGGCGGCGGCAGCAACGCGGCCGGGCTTTTCATCCCCTTCCTCTCCGACCCGGTCGAGATCGTCGGCGTCGAACCGCTCGGGCGCAGCAGCAAGATCGGCGACCATGCCGCGAGCATCACCTATGGTACAAAGGGCGTTCTGCATGGCTTTGAAAGCTATCTTCTCCAGGACGACAAGGGCGAGCCGGAGCCGGTCTATTCCGTTGCCAGCGGTCTTGACTATCCCGCCACCGGCCCCGAGCATGCCTATCTGCATGACTGCGGCCGCATCCGCTATGACACCGTAACGGATGACGAGGCAATGGAGGCCTTCTTTCTGCTCTGCCGTAAAGAAGGCATCATCCCTGCGATCGAAAGCTCCCATGCACTTGCCTATGCTATCCGCTTTGCCAAGACGCACAACACCGGTTCCATCCTCGTCAATCTGTCCGGACGCGGTGACAAGGACATTGATTATGTGTTTGAGCACTATGGCTACGGCGATGAATTTCTGAAAAAATACGAATAAAATATATAATGCCACTTGACGAACGAGAAAAAAATCGGTACTCTAACGTAGTAAAAACTAAGGGCTTGAGAGTGGAGGCGGTCGGCACCCACTTTCGAGTCCCCTTTTTGTTTTGATTGGGGGGATACCTATGTGCGGCATCGTTGGATACACCGGAAAAACGGCCTGTGTGCCGGAGCTGCTGGCGGGCTTGGAGTCGCTCGCGTATCGAGGGTATGACTCAGCCGGCGTTGCGGTCTACGACGGAACGGAGATTCAGCTTGCAAAGGCGCAGGGTCATTTGGCGAATCTGGAAGCGCTGCTGAAAGAGCACCCCATTCCCGGCCGGTGCGGCATTGGCCACACGCGCTGGGCCACGCATGGCGAGCCGTCCTACGTCAACGCGCACCCGCATACGGACGATGCAAAGCAGATCGCGCTCGTTCACAACGGCATCATCGAAAACTATCAAAAGCTCAAACAGATGCTGATCGCAAAGGGCTGCGAATTTGTTTCGGAGACCGATACCGAGGTCGTTGCACAGCTCGTTGGCAGCCTATACACGGGAGACTGTCTCGCCGCCGTGACTGCTGCGATGCGCCTGCTCGAAGGCTCTTTTGCGCTCGCGATCCTCTTCCGCGACGAGCCCTACACGATCTACTGTTGCTCGAAGGACAGTCCCATGGTCGTGGGGCATGGCGATGCGGAGAGCTTTGTTGCCTCCGATATCCCCGCGCTCCTTCCGCACACGCGCGATGTATACTTTATGGAGGATCGTCAAATCGCCCTGCTGCGGGTGGACGGGATCGCATTTTACAATGAATTCGGTCAGCCCATTGAAAAAAAGTCGACCCATGTGGACTGGGATGTCGAAGCGGCAAAGAAGGGCAACTTCGAGCACTATATGATGAAGGAGATCTGCGAGGAGCCCGTCGCTTTCCGCAAGACGCTCGAACAGTATGTTTCCAAAAAAGACGGGCGGTTAAAAGCGGACATGTTCCCATGGGATGCCGAGGAAGCGGCTGCGCTCAAAGGATTGACCATCGTGAGCTGCGGTACCGCGTTCCATGCGGCGCTGCTCGGAAAAAAGTTTGTAGAGCGGCTTGCCGGCATTCCCGTGCAGGTCGAAATCGCGTCAGAGTTTCGCTACGGCGATCCCATGCTGCACAGCGGCGATTCGCTCATGGTCATCAGCCAATCGGGCGAGACCGCAGACACCATCGCGGCACTGCGGCTTGCAAAATCCCGCAACTGCCGCACGATCGCCGTTTGCAATGTGATCGGCAGCACCATCGCACGCGATGCGGAGACGGTACTGTTTACCTATGCAGGTCCGGAGATCGCGGTTGCGGCAACAAAGTCCTATCTCACGCAGCTTGCAGTGCTGTATCTCACGGCGCTTGATCTTGCAGAAAAACGCGGTACAATGTCCGAACAGGATGTGCACAAGCGGATCGACGAGCTGTTTGCGCTGCCCGGCAAAATGCAGCAGATCCTTGATCATCGCGAGCAAATCCAATGCTTCGCGTCCAAGGCCTTCTCCGTGCGGCATGTATTCTTTATCGGACGCGGCATCGATTATGCGCTCTCCATGGAAGCAGCGCTGAAACTCAAGGAAATCTCCTATATCCACTCTGAGGCCTATGCCGCGGGCGAACTGAAGCATGGCACGATCGCTCTCATTGAGGAAGGCTCGCTCGTCGTTGCGCTCGCAACGCAGCCGGCGCTCATCAAGAAAACATCGAGCAATATGGAAGAGGTTCGCGTGCGCGGCGCACATGTGCTCGCCGTCACAAACGGAGAATCCGAGGAAGCCGCAGCGCATTCCGATGAGCAGTGGGCCTTTCCGCAAGTCGAGGAAACGCTGACGCCCTTTGTCGCGATCCTGCCAATGCAGCTTATCGCGTACTATATGGCGGTCCAGAAAGGATGTTCCGTCGACCGGCCGCGCAATCTCGCCAAAAGCGTCACGGTGGAATGACGATTGAAGCGGAAGACTCCGAAACTGGAGCCCGCTGTTGGGTTTTTGCATTGTAAATTGGAAAGCGGAGGAAAACGCAGAATGACAAAATACATTTTTGTGACCGGCGGCGTGGTTTCCGGCCTTGGCAAGGGCATCACGGCGGCCTCGCTCGGCAGGCTTTTGAAGTGCCGCGGCCTCAAAGTCGCCGCACAGAAGCTCGATCCCTACATCAATGTCGACCCCGGCACAATGAGTCCCTATCAGCACGGCGAGGTCTATGTCACGGAGGACGGTGCGGAGACCGATCTCGACCTCGGCCACTATGAGCGTTTCATCGACGAGGATCTGAATCGGTATTCCAACCTGACCACCGGCAAGGTATTCTGGAACGTTTTGCAGAAGGAACGCCGCGGCGAATACCTTGGACAGACCGTGCAGATCATCCCGCATGTGACCAACGAGATCAAGGATTTTATCTATAAGGTGGGTAAAACAAGCGATGCGGACGTCGTCATTACGGAGATCGGCGGCACCATCGGCGACATTGAAAGCCAGCCGTTTCTGGAAGCGATCCGCCAGGTCGGCCACGAGGTCGGCAGCGACAACAGCCTCTACATCCACGTCACGCTCGTGCCGTACATTGCTTCAAGCGGCGAACATAAGTCCAAGCCCACCCAACACTCCGTCAAAGAGCTGCAATCCACGGGCATTGCACCGGACATCATCGTGATGCGCGTTGACGAACCCGTGGATGAGAGCATCCGCCGCAAGATCGCGCTCTTTTGTAATGTCAAGCCCGACTGTGTGATCGAGAATATGACCGTTCCCGTGCTCTATGAAGCGCCGATCATGCTGGAAAACGAGCATCTCTCCGACATTGTCTGCCGTGAACTGCATCTCGATGTCCTGCGTCCCGATCTTTCGGAGTGGAACGACATGCTTTCGCGCATCCATGCGCGGGATCGGCATGTGCATGTCGCGCTTGTCGGCAAATATGTCAAGCTGCACGACGCCTACCTGTCCGTCGTCGAAGCGCTGCACCATGCGGGCTTTGCCCACCATGCTTATGTTGACATCGATTGGATCGATTCTGAACGCGTAACGCCTGAGACCGTCTGCGACCTGCTTGCGCCCGCAGATGCGATCATCGTGCCCGGCGGCTTCGGCGACCGCGGCATCGAGGGCATGATCCTTGCTGCGGAGTATGCCCGCACGCATAACAAGCCCTACCTTGGCCTCTGTCTCGGAATGCAGATCGCCGTTATCGAATTTGCGCGTCATGTCGCCGGCTTGAACGGCGCAAACTCCGGCGAATTTGATGCGGAGAGTCCTTACAAAGTCATCGACTTCATGCAGGATCAGTCGGATGCGCGCGAAAAGGGCGGCACGCTGCGCCTCGGCAGCTATCCCTGCGCCGTTCGGCCGAGTACAAAACTGTCCGCTTGCTACGGTGAAGCACTGATCCACGAGCGGCACCGCCATCGCTATGAATTCAACAACGAGTTTCGCTCCGTCTTGGAAAAGGCCGGGCTTGTGATCTCCGGAACGTCCCCGGACGAAAGGATCGTGGAAACGATCGAGCTGTCGAACCATCCCTTCTTCGTCGCGGTACAGTTTCATCCGGAATTCAAAAGCCGACCGAACAAACCGCACCCGCTGTTCACGCACTTCATCGGCGCAGCGCTGCACGAGGGCTGAATCGCCGTTTCCGCCGTTTCGCTTGATTCAAACGAAGATCCCCTGCATGGACTTATGCCGGCGGGGAATCTTGTTTAAGTAGCCCTACATTCAAGCCCTTCAGTCTGTTCCCTTTTCCGGAAATACATAGCGTCCGCGTGACTTTGTCGCCTCGCCATACTGGATCGCCCGCACGGGACAACGGTTTATGCAGCTCTGACACTGTATACAGCGCGTCTTTTTCCAACGCGGCTTGCCGTTCTCCATTTGAATGGCATGCGCCGGACAGTTTCTCTCACACAGGCCGCAATGTGTGCAGCTGTCCTCTGCATAGAACGGCTTTGTAGACATGGCGAACCGTTCAAAAAACGGATGGATGACCCAGGTCTTGAACAAGGCTCCGGCGGATTTTCTGACGTCGAATACATGACGCTTTCCTCTGATCTGCTCGGCGATCGCTGTAAGGCGCGGCTTTGCTTCCGTGAGCTTCCGCTTCATAAGCGCAGGGTCGTCCACATCGTACATGGGAAGATAGTTGTTCGGCATTTGCAGCGACCATGCCGCGCACAGGGGGATCTGTCGCTGCAACTTCTCTATCGCGCAGCCTGCATCGTCGCCGCAAGTACAGACCGCGTAAATATACGCGCCCGGTTCCACTGCAATACGCGCCAAGGTCTCGGAAACGATCATCGGAGCGGCCCATGCATACACGGGAAACACGACGCCAAGCGTCCCATTGTTCTCGATGTGCATGGCAGTCGGACCGTCCGCAGGCCACAGACTTGTCATGTTCACGGCTTTATCGCCGGTCAGACGCGCGAGCGTCTCCGCGGCATAGCGCGAATTGCCTGTGCCGGAAAAATATAGGATCACAGCATTCCCTCCCATTCCGTTTCGCGAAAGCCAACGAGCACCGCCGTATCCGTGACAAGAATCGGCCGTTTAACGAGCATCCCATCCGCTGCAAGGAGCTCCAGCTGCTCCCGCTCCGTCATCTCAGGCAGACGCTCCTTCATGCCGAGTGCCCGATACTGCAATCCGCTCGTGTTAAAAAAGCGCTTGAGCGGCAGTCCGCTTTGTTTCTGCCATGCGGAAAGTTCCTTTGCGGTCGGCGGCTGCATCTTCACATCCCGTGCGGTGAACTCCAGCCCGCGCGCTTTTAGAAACTTTTCTGCTCTCTGGCAGGTCGAGCATTTGGGGTACCATATAAACAGCATGCTCCGGTCCTCCTTTCAACGTGTCATCAAAACAGCCGCATTTGCTTCGTTTCCGGCATATACGCCCTTGCGCGTTCCCTGCCGTCCCAAACAGGCTTTGGCAGTTCCTTAACAAACGGCGAGACGATTCCCGGACAGGTTAGGATCAGCTCTTCCCGCGCCCGCGTCAGTCCCACAAAGAATAGCCGCCGCTCCTCCTCCAAGTCCACGCCTCCATCGACTCGGGTGAGCGGCATTCGCCCCTCGGCAAGGCCTGCAAGGAATACGACCGGAAACTCCAGGCCTTTTGCGCCGTGCAGCGTCATAAGCCGTACCGCGCCGGATGTGTATTGCCTGCACGCGGCTCTCCGAATGTCCGCTTCTTCGCCGAGCAACAGCGCATCGAGAAAGTCAGGCATCCGGGAGAAAAATACCGCGCGTTCGGAAAGCGGCAGCAGCGCTTCCCCCTCACCGCACTGTGCCGCATAGCGTGCAATGAGCCGTTCCGGTCTCTCCTTGTCCAGCAGCGGCTTGCACTCCTCAAAAGCAGTGAGAAACTCTTGCGGCGCGCCCGCTTTCGAAAGCGCATCCGGCGCTTCCGCGCCACGGCGGGCCGCTTGCAGAACGCCGCGCATACATGCTGTATCGCACCCGAACCCGAGCCGCAGCGCCGTATCGAGTGCCGCAGTATCTGCGGGGTTTCGCACAAAGCGAAAGAACGCCAACGCTCCCTGCACGGCGTCGGAGGAAAGTGCTTCTTCTCTTCCCGCAACGATGCACGGAATATCATCGTGCCGCAGGCAGCGTTCAATCTCCGACAACTGGCGATGGGTGCGCGCGAGCACGGCGACATCAGAAAACGCACGGATCTGTCCGCCGTCCCTGCGGGCGTTTCTCGCGGACTGCATATCCAGACCGCCCGTCATCGCCGCGAGTTCCTTGGCAATGAATACCCCCCTCCGCAAAGGGGCTTTCTGCCTCAACGATGCGGACGTGCGAGCCGCTCGGCGCATACGCCTGCAAACTTCTTTCGCCGCCGGGATTCTTTGCGATCACAGCAGTCGCCGCAGAAAGGATCTCCGGTGTTGAACGGTAATTGACAGAAAGGGTGACCGTTTCGAGCGCAGGGATCTCCTCCCGCAGTTCGTCGAAGCAAGCAGCGCTCGCGCCGCGGAATCCATAGATCGACTGATCCGGATCCCCAATGACAAACAGGCTCTCCCCCTTTGCGCTCCAACGCTGCACGAGTTTCCTCTGCACGGCATTGATGTCCTGATATTCATCGACGAGCAGATGCGTGAACCGCGCATCGGGCGCGGCCTGCGCGTCCAGCGCATCAAGCAGCAAATCGTCCAGATCGCGCACGCCAAGCTCTTGCAGCCGTGCCTGATAGGCCGCATAGAATGCTGCGGGGTGCTCGCCCGTCTGCATCCCACACTTCTCCCGAGAGATCGCCTCCGCCGCTTCACGCGGATTTTCCGCGCCAAGCTCTCGCAGCAGCGCTATCCGCTCGCTATCTCCAATGAGCGGCTTTGCAGGCAAAAGCGATTTGCATATGGCATGGAACGTACCGATGGTCATGCCTGCAATCGCACTCGGGCCTCCGAGCCGTGCTTCCAGTCTTGCCCGCATCTCGGCTGCCGCCTGATTGGTAAAGGTCACGGCAGTGATCCGCTCTGCCGGCACGCCGCGCGTCTCCAAAAGATATGCCGTGCGCGCGACCAGCGTTTTCGTTTTGCCTGTGCCTGGGCCAGCGATCACCGCGAGCGCACGCGCAGTGCTTGTCACCGCTGCATACTGCTCGGCATTGAGTGTTTCCTTCGGCACCTCGGCGGCGTTCTTTGTATCTGTCGCGATTTTCTCTTCGGATTTCTGTGGCTTTTGCGGCATGGGCTCCCTCTGGCCCTTGCGCACGGCTTTCGGCATTCCAAACAGCGCCGTCTGCCCGCGAAGCTCTTCGCGTTCCGCGTCGTCGAACAGGATCACGCGGCCAAACTCTCCGTCATACCCCGCGACGCGCTCTACACGCCCCTCGCGAAGCCGCATCACGCCCTCTGCAACAAGCGGACCCGCCACATGTTCGATGGCCTCCCGCGGCACCTCGCGCAAAACCCGGAACTCCGGTCCGATCGCATCCAAAAGGGCTTCAAAGCTCTGCCGCACCGCCTTGCTTGCGGTCGACGTGCCGAGTGCCGCCGCAATCACTTCGGGCAGCGGCACGATGCTCTCGAACGGCTTGGCGCCCGCAGGGCGCGTTCCCTCCGGTCTGTCAGCCAGTTCGAACACGCGATGCTGTACGCCGACCGTCAGCCTCTTTCCGCACACGGGGCAGAGCCCTCCGAGCCGCTCGGCCTCCGCGGGCGTCAGGCGCATGCCGCAGTTGCGATGTCCGTCCAAATGATACTTTCCCTCTTCCGGGAAAAATTCCAGCGTTCCCGCAAAGCCGCTGCCCGTCTCGATCGCATGGCGAAGCGCCGGATAGCTGAGCGCCGCGTCGATGAGATTGGCCTCGCGCCCCAATTTTTCCGGTGAATGCGCATCCGAATTGGACACGAGCGTAAAACGGTCGAGCGCGGATACCTGCCAATTCATGGGCGGATCGGAAGAAAGGCCCGTCTCCAGCGCATGGATATGCCCTGTCAGGTCCTCAAAGCACTCCTCGATCGTATCAAAGCCAGAAAACGCACCGAACAGGGCAAAATGCGGCGTCCAGATATGCGCCGGGATCAACATGCCGTCCGGGCAGGTCTCCAGCAGGATCTCCAGCAGATCCCGGCTGTCCAGGCCGAGGATCGGTCTGCCGTCGGAATGGATATTACCGATCCGCTCAAGACGCAGCGAAAGTGCATCTGCCGCAGCGAGGCTCGGCAGCAGGATCACATTATGCACTTTTCTCGTTTTACCGTTCTTTTTATAGATAGAGCTGATCTCGCCGGAAAGCACAAAACGCGTTTTTTCCTCGCCGCAGGCGGCCGGCACTGCAAGCCGTGCAGCATCCTTCAGCGTGTAGAATCCTTCTTCGGCAGGTTCAAGCAGCTCGTGCAGTTCCTGCCGCCAGCCGGGATGTGTAAGATCGCCCGTTCCGACGAGCCGGATCCCCTTCCGCCGCGCCCATGCGTCGAGATGCGGCGCATCAGCGTTACGGCTCGTAGCCATGGCGTATTTTGAATGAATGTGCAGATCTGCTAGATACATCGGCAGCACCCTGTCCTTCCCTGTCGGTTCCACCCTATTTTACCACATCTTTTTCGTCAGCAACAGGCTTTGCGGGGCAACACAAAGGGGACGGAGTTCTGTCTCCGTCCCCGACGGGATTGATTCGGTTCCGTTTTACAGTTCGCGCGTTTCATAGAAATGCACGGACAGCAGCCATGACACGCCGAGCAGCACGCCTGCCGCAAGCGGCAGCGTCCATGCTGCAACGGGAAGCGGCAGTATCTGCACCTGATTCACCGACTCCGTGCTGTTTCCGAAAACTGCGGCAAGTACGGATGCAGCGATCATAACGGCATAATATACGAGCCGCCCCTTTTCCACGCCGAATTTGAACTCGATCGGCAAAACAAGGGATGGTGCAAGCAGTCCAAGTGCAAGGATCGTACACAACAGACTCGGACTCAACCGCACCGCATCGATATGCAGGGCGGCATACGCGCTCTGCGCGATCACGGTCAACAGCGTTACCGCGGTGACAAGAATCAGGAGAAGCAGGTATTTTGCAGAAACGATCTGCCGGCGCGTACACGGGAGCGCTGCGCTGTATGCGAGCCATTTACTGTTCTCGTCATATGCGAGCAGCGACATCGGGATCATTCCGACGAACAGCATGGGATAATACATCAGAAACAACGACCCCCGATTGCACGGTCCGATACAGATGAATGCGATCACGGCAATCACAAAGACCTTGCAATACGCCCAGACCGTATATAGCTCTTTTCTCAGCAGCCCTTTCATGCGCTTTCCCCCCCTTTTACCATACAGAGAAACAGTTCTTCGATCGTGACCGGAGACAACTGCATACCTGCCGGTACGCAGTCCCTTTTGACCATCAACTCCGCGCCGTAGGGCGTGACGTGTTTTCCGAGGATCGCCGTGGGGTCGATCGACTGTGCATCGGAAAGAGCGCAATGCAGTATACCGTATTGTGACGTCAACGCGTCCTTCTCTTCCGTCAGCAGGAGCTTTCCTTCATGCAGAAACGCGATATAATCCGACAGCTTTTCCAAATCGCTCACAATGTGCGAGGAGATCAGCACGGCATGGTTTGGATCGCGCGTAAAGTCGGAAAACACTTCGACAACCTCATCGCGAACGACCGGATCCAATCCTCCCATCGCCTCGTCGAGCAGCAGAAGCTTCGGCCTGTGTGAAAGTGCCGCCGCGATGCCGAGCTTCATTTTGGTTCCGCGCGACAGTTTACAAAACGTCTGTTTTTTCGGAATCGTCAGCATATCAAGATAGTTTGCATATGCGGCGGCGTCCCATTGTCTGTAAATATCCCGCAGCACACGGCCGATCTGCACCGCATTCAGGCCCTGCGGCATTCCGACCTCATCCGGCACAACGCCGATGTCCTCCCGCACGCGAAAAAATCCCGGCGCGTCCACATCCTGTCCAAGCACACGGATCGACCCCGCATCCTTTTTGATCATGCCGAGGATCAGGCGCATGGTCGTGCTCTTTCCTGCGCCGTTTTCGCCGATCAGACCCATGATGCAGCCGTTGGGCAGCGTTAGATTCAAAGGTCCAAGCCGATATTCTCCAAAGGACTTTTGCAGTCCCCGAATCTCCAGTGCATTCTCTTCCATTATTCATCCTCCTCCGCGAGAAGCCGCAGCATAGATGCGACCCCGTTCTTGTCGATCCCGGCCTGCGCGGCAATGCGCAGCGCCTCCGACAAATGCGTCTCGATCTTTCTCAGGTGCTCCTCCCTGACAAGCTCCAGGTTTTTTTGCGCAACAAAGCAGCCCTTGCCCGCCACTGTGTAAAGGAAGCCTTCACGTTCGAGTTCATCGTAGGCGCGCTTTGTCGTGATCACACTGATGCGCAGATCCTTTGCCAAGTTCCGTATCGACGGCAGTGCCTCGTCAGGCAAAAGCGTGCCGCCGATGATCTGCGCTTTGATCTGCCACGTGATCTGGTCATAGATCGGATCACCCGAGCGATTGTCAATGACGATCTGCATGTCGTTCCTCCAATACTGTATATGAACAGTATATACAGTTGTTACAGTTTGTCAAGAAAAAAAAACAGACAACGCATCAAGAATTGTCTGTTCTCACGGATTCGGCATAAAATTTAGAGCATCAACTCGTAGACGCCCTCGATCTCGATGGCATTCTGTTCCGCAATGTGCGCAACCGCCTCGCGCTCCGTGACCGGCGCACACCAGCACATGCCGCAGTCTGCGCTCACTTCTCGCGGCGTCGGGAGCAACCGTCCCGGCGCTCCTGCTTGGCGGCAGCGTTTTTCCATCGCCATGGCCGCCGCCGTCGTATGGAAGGTGAACACCACCTTCGGCATTTTCGTCTTCATTGTTCCTCCCAAGCAATCGTTCGTACCGCTTCGATTGCTGCATCAATCTCCGCCTCCGTTGTGAAGCAGGAAAAACTGAATCGCACCGCCCCCTGCTCCCGCGTTCCGAGCGCTTCATGCAGCCGCGGTGCGCAATGTGCGCCGGACCGTGTCGCAATGCCGAATCGCTCCGACAGCGCATCCGCCACCTCTCCGGAGTCGCAATCCCGGATATTCAGCGTAACGATCGGCGCATGCTGTGCCGCCGTGAAATCCCCGTATACCCGCACCCCCGGGATCGCAGACACACCCTCATAGAACCGCTGGGTGAGCGCATCCTCATGCGCTCGGATCGCGGAAAGTCCAACCGAATTTAAATAGTCTACTGCGGCGGAGAGCCCAGCGATACCGTGGCCGTTGAGCGTCCCGGCTTCAAGCAGCGTCGGCAGCTGCGAAGGCTGCGTCCTGCTGTAGGTCTGCACGCCCGTTCCACCCGTTTTCCACGGCTGTAAGGGCAAATCGCCGCGAATGCACAGTCCGCCCGTTCCCTGTGGGCCAAGCAGCGCCTTGTGACCGGTAAAGCAGAGGATGTCGATACCGAGCGTCTGCATGTCGATTGGAAACGCCCCCGCCGTTTGTGATGCATCAACAATCAGCAGCACGCCGTGCTCCCCGGCAATGGCGCCGACACGCGCAAGATCCGTCACATCTCCGGTCAGATTAGAGGCATGTGTGCAGACGATCGCACGGGTATCCTCGCGAATCAACCGCGAAAAATCTCCATAGTCGATCTGTCCGTTCCTGTCCGCAGGCACAAAATCCAGCGTGATCTCGCTTGCGGCCTCCCTGCGGTATAGCGGTCGCAAGACGGAGTTATGCTCGCGATCGGTCGAGATGACATGGCTGCCGGTAGGAATGGCACAATGGATCGCAATATTGAGCGCTTCCGTCGCATTGGCGGTAAACACGACATGATCCGCCCGCTCTGCGCCGAACAGAACTGCAAGCTTTTCCCGCGCGCCGTACACCGTGCGCGCTGCCGCAAGGCTCTCTTCATGTGTTCCGCGGGCGCCGTTACCGAGCGTCTGCATGGCCTGCATGACAGCGTCGAGCACCTGCTGCGGTTTTTTCAGCGTCGTCGCCGCATTATCCAGATAGATCATGGTTTGATGATGTGCGCGGCGCTGTCAAGTTTCTCAACAATATCATACATGTTGGTAACCGCGCCCACGGCCAACTTATCCGTCAGCCCGTAGTAGTTCAAGCATGTTCCGCAGGTCAGGATCTCGACGCCCTGCGCCTCCATGCCCTTCAGGTCTTCCAACGCAGCCGATCCATCCGTGGTCAAGCATGCTCCGCCGTTGTAAAACAGAATTGACCGCGGCAGCTGTTCCTGCCGGGACAGCGCAAAAAGGAATCCCTTCATAAGCGTCTTGCCGAGAGCTTCGTCGCCTTCGCCCATGTGATCCGCGCCGATCGCGACGACCGTTCCGCCCGACCGTGCGCCCACATCGGGCGTCTTCCCCGCTGTTTTCGCTTCTGCCGCGGCCGGTTCGCCGCTCAAAACGGTCACGACATAATGTCCCTCGCACTCCGTGCGTTCAATCGCAGACAAACCGCGTCCCGCAGCCATGCGCAGCAGGTTCTGTACTGCGGCCGCATTGTCCACATGCACTTCGACCCTGCAGGGCTCCGTCAGTTCCGCGATCGTTCGGAGCGTGCGCACCACCGGCAGCGGGCACTGTTCTCCCCTTGCATCCACCGTTACGCTTTTCATGCTATTTCCCTCCAGCGTTCCTATGTTGAACTGAATTGTCCTCTCGTTATTCTCATTATAGCATAGCCTTTCCGTTCTGAAAAGCCCGCATACCTTGACCGCACTGCGATTGCCGGCGATTTGCCAAAACATATAAAACCCGCAGGAGAACGCCTCTGCGGGTTTAATGCGTAATCGTGCTCTACCTTAGTTGAGCGCATCCTTGAACGCTTTGCCGGCCTTGAACGTGGGGGCCTTGGAAGCGGGGATATCGATCTCTTTGCCGGTCATGGGGTTGTGACCCTTGCGCGCGGGACGGGTCTTTGCTTCAAAGACGCCGAAGCCAACGATCTGAACTTTCTCGTCGTTCTTGAGGGTCTCTTCGATGGTGGTAACGAAAGCATTGACGGCTTTCTCAGCATCTTTCTTGGACAGCGCGCTCTTTTCTGCGACGGCTGCGATCAGATCAGTTTTATTCATGTAATCTCTCCTCCGTAATTTTTTATGCCGTGGTCTATTGTAACAGCGCGGGCACCGCAATGCAATACCCAATTATGAACTTTTTCCCTAACTTCGGTGATTTTTTATCTCATTCCAAAGCGCGTCCTGCTCGGAAAGGGGCATGTCTTCCAGCTTTTGCCCACGGGAGGCGGCAAGCTTTTCCATGCGGGAAAACCGGTCGATAAACTTGTCCGTTGCGGCGGCAAGCAGGAATTCCGGGTCTTGATGCAGCAGCCTTGCGACATTGACAACGGCGAACAGCAGATCGCCCATTTCCTCGTCCATGCCCGCACCGGTCTGCATGGCTTCCCGCAATTCTTCCGTTTCCTCCTGGATCTTCGGAAAGGCCTCTTCTGCGCTCGGCCAGTCGAATCCGACGGCAGCCGCTTTTTTCTGCACCTTACGGCTGCGCATGAGCGCCGGAAAGCACCGGGGAACACTCTGCATGGCATCGGTCTGCGTTTGCTGGTGTTTTTCTTTCTGCTTGAGTTTTTCCCAATTGCGCAGAACCTCTTCAGAAGTATCCGCGTGAACGGTTCCAAACACATGCGGATGCCGATATACGAGTTTCTCCACGATCCCGGTGGTCACATCGCGCATGTCGAATCTTCCCTGGCTCGCGCCGATCGCAGCATGGAACACGACCTGCATGAGAACGTCGCCCAATTCTTCGACGAGCGCTTCGTCATCCTCCCGGTCGATCGCATCGATCACCTCATAGCATTCTTCAAGCAGCGACTGTCGCAGACTTTCATGCGTCTGTTCGCGATCCCACGGGCAGCCGTCGGGCGCGCGCAGGCGCTCCAAAACGGCGCACAATTCCGGAAAACCATACCGTGTCAACGCATCAAAAGGCGCAGCGGGAACATACAGCACGGTCGCCGCGTCGTAGTGCTTTTGCCGGTCGATCTCGCAGAGCGGCAGCTCCTTCGCGGCGTAAACGCCGTTTTTGCCCGGGTATGCAAGACGAACGCGCCAGTCGTCCGGCCAAAACTCCATAAGTTTCAATTTGACTTCGCCCGCGCGCAGTGCAGAGTCGATCTCCGTGACTGCAAGCGGTTCCGCAACATGCAGCGCAGCGGGCAAAAACTCAGCCGGAAAGCTCGCTGCGATTTGCTCCTCAGGAAAGGCAGCGCCGGCCATCGAAACGCCGGGCAGCACCTCGATTTGGACGTCTATCTGCTGCGCCATCGGTCGAAGCACGGCAAGAAGCGACCCCGTCTCTCCTGTCGCGGCGTACACGCAATCGCCGCCCGCCGCAAGCAGGCGTTCTGCGACCGACCGCCAAAGCGTGTCAAAATCTTCGGACGTTTCATAGAGGTCGTCCATCGTGATCGGCGTACAGTCCGTCGCGGAAATTGTTTTCGCAAAAGGATGCAGTGCGCTTTGAAGATACAGTCTGTCGGCGGTTTGGATGTGCGACCATGCTTCCATGGTCATGGCGGACTTAACGGAAAGCGGTACGACCGTGATTTTCATGCTCGCTCACCCTTCCTGCCAAGCAGCCCGCGAAGCCGAGCACCGCCCGGAATAAATGCAAGTTCTTCCGTGCTGAACATACGAAGCGCGATGACCAGCGCGCCATAAATCACGACCCCAACCGCAACGGAGCCGAGCGTAGCAACCGTACTGCCGACGTGGTTTTTCAGGAATGCGCCGGCAAAATACACTGTGCCGCCCATTGCAAGCGAGGCCACGATGGGTTTTCCGAAGCAATCCCAGATTGACACCCGCATTCCCGTCAGCCGAATCAGATACACAAGGTCAAGGATTCCCGCTACCGCATAGCAGGCAACGGTCGAAATGGACGCGCCCTGAATATTCAATGCGGGATCGAACATGAGCACCGCCATCACAACGATCTTGACAACGGCCCCCGCGCCGAGATTGATCACCGGGATCAGCGGCCGCCCGCAGCCCTGGAGACAGCCCGTCATGGTCTGTACGAGCGACAGAAAAATAATGCCCACCGCAGAGCTCTTCATGAGTGCAGTGCCGATCGTCAGCTCCTCCGGCGTGACTTTGAACAGGAATTCGATGACCTGCCCGCCGATGACATACAGTCCGACCGCGCAGGGCAGGCCGACGATCAACGCCAGCTTGAGGCCCATGCGCGAGACGCGCTGCACGCCGATGCGGTCATTTCTCGTGCAGGCTGCTGAGATCGCAGGGACAAGGCTCATGGCAAGCGCGACCGTCAGCACGGCGGGCATATTGATGATCGTCGAAACATCGGTACGGAACACCGCAAAGCACATGTCCGCATATTCCCGCGAAAACCCCGTGGACAGCATGATGTTCTTGATGAGCAGCGTGTCCACGATCCCTGTGAGCGGCATGATGGACGCGCCGATCGTCACCGGAATCGCGATCACAAGGATATCGCGAATGGTATGATCGTTTCCGCGTTCCTCCACGAGATCCTTCGCGGAGCGAAACCCGGGATCGGTCTTCTGATGCAGAAGATAAAACAGAAAAATAACGATAAGTGCCAGGATCTCGGACGCCGTAATGCCGAGCAGCGCGCCCATGGCGGCGACATCATAGCCCCTCGGCAAGAGGATCCTCACAAGCAGCAGACTGATAATGAGTTTTCCGGCCTGCTCCGTCAGCTGTGACATCGCCGTGCCGGTCATTTGCTGCAGCCCCTGCAAATAACCGCGGTACGCGCACATCACCGACACAAAGAACAGTGCCGGAGCCAACGCACGAAACGATTTCTCCGCTCCCGGACAATTCGTCACCTGCGCGAGCGCATCCGCGCCGAAAAACATGAGCGCAGTCGTGACAAGGCCGATCACCGTGAGGAGCAGCAGCGACTTTCGGAATACTCTTTTCGCACCTGCATAGTCGCCCAGCGTGACCCGCTCCGAAACGAGCTTTGAGATCGCGGTCGGCAGGCCGGACGAGGACACGACCAGAAGCCAAGAGTAATACGGGTAGACCGTAGAATAGTAGGTCATGCCCGCAACTCCCATCAGGTTGCGCAGCGGTATGCGAAAGAGCGCGCCGATGATCTTGCAGAGGAGTCCTGCGATCCCAAGGATCGCAGCTCCTTTCACAAACGATTTTTTCTCTGTCTTTCCCATGCGATTAGTATACCATCAATTCGGGGCTAACACCATCCCCAATGTCAGAATCCCCTCGTTTTCCCGATAGATGTCCGCAAACTGCGAAAGCGGCAGCGGGTTCTGACCCTGCCCCGCCTCGATGGTATAGCCCGGCAGGTCGTAGCTTTGGATGAACCAATCCTTATAACCCGCAAACCCCGACCGATATGGCGTTTCTTCCACGAGGTACCCGGAAGCTTTCGAAAACGCCTCCGCAATGGCTCTGCTGTTCTCCGGCTCATAATCGGCAAATTTCCAGTAGATTGTCCGCCCCTGCGTATGATACGACAGCGTGAGTCGGAAATCGTGCAGCTCCGTAAAGCGTGCCATGGCTCGATTCTCCGGTTCTGCGAGCGGGGCAGTCCCGACGTAGTCCCGCGGGCCCGGGCGCGTGAATCCCTCTGCAAATTTGATGCTGCGTGCGCGTTCCCACTCCGCGGGATACCCGAGATTGAGATCCACCCCGGAAATGTTCGCTTTCCAGCCGGAAGGGAACGGAATGCCCGGATAATACTCGGAAAAGGCGGCCGCTTGCCTGTAGTAGCTGTCGTCAGGTTTCAGCGCGCCGGTCACAAGGTCGACGCCGTCAGGGTTTACCATGGGAACAAGATACAGCGTCGCCCCCTGGTACAGGGTGCGGGCGGGCGTTCCCGCGATGCTGCCGCTGTTCACATAGGCGCTTGCATACCGTTCCAAATACTGCATAAGCACGGGCGTCGTGATCCACTCGTTCGCGTGATGCGAGGCATTGTAGCTTACCTGTTTTTCGCCCTGTCCGATGGCGATGCTGTAGATCGGTTTTCCCATAACGCTCGTTCCGATCTGTCCCTCCCGCAAAAACGGATAGCGTGCCGTCAAACCGTCGATGAGCAACGCCAAAAGCGCATACGAATAGTTCACGTTGACCGGCACGACCGGAAAATCCAACGGCACGACCAATTCCGCGCCCAGCACAAGATTTTGTGCTTCGATCTCGGGATTTGCCGTCTCAATGGCGTTGACGGTCGTGTCGTGCATTTTTGCGATATCGTGCAGCGTATCACCCGCGCGCACGATATGGATCGTATATCCTGCTAGATACGGAAACAGCTTCGCCCAAGTCAGGCGCCCCGCGATCCCATCCGCCGCCAATCCGTTTGCACGCTGAAACTGCTCCAGTGCGGCATGTGTTCTCTTTCCGAAAATGCCGTCGATATTACCCGGGTCGTACCCTGCCCGCTCAAGCGCGAGCTGTAAATACTCTACCATCGGTCCTTTGCTTCCGTAGCGCAGTGTTTCCATCGTTCCCGTCCCCTTTCCCCTCGACAAAATATGCGGCGCGTCCCTATAAGTCTATGGTGCAATGTGCACCGAATAGAACGGAACGCGCCGAAAGGGGTCTTGACATAAGAGAACATCGGCCAAAGCCGCCCCAGCTCCCGCAATGCAGTGTTCAAAGGCCTTGCAATAAGCGCCGACATTTCTTCGGTTTTTCGCCTGCACGAGAAGGACTTCGGACGTTTCCGGCTCTCGGATCGGAAAGCGTCCGGGGCTTGTCGATCGTGTAACAGGGGAAATGGCACACCTGTGCGACGGCGTCAACGCAGCGGGCAAGAGTGCCGCAGGCTCTACGCTCCGTTGACCGTTCGTGCAGCGCGCCTATTCCTGGAACAGTTTTGTGGAAAGATATCGTTCGCCCGTATCCGGCAAAAGTGCAACGACGGTCTTTCCCCGATATGCCGGTTCTCTCAACAGCGCGGCCGCCGCATGTGCGGCAGCGCCCGACGTAATACCGCAAAGCAACCCTTCCCGCTTTGCAAGGAGGCGGCTCGCCGCATAGGCTTCCTCATCCGTCACGGGAATGATGCGGTCGATGAGACTCCGATCGAGGTTTTTCGGAATAAAGTTTGCACCGATGCCCTGCAAGTCGTGCTTTCCGGCATACCCGCAGCTGAGCAGCGGGGAGGTCGCAGGCTCGACGGCCACGATCTCAATCGGCGGGTTCTGTTTTTTGAGATACCTTGCCGTGCCGCTCAGCGTTCCGCCGGTTCCAACACCCGCCACAAACGCGTCGATCTGTCCGTCTGTGTCGCGCCACAGCTCCGGCCCGGTCGTATTTTCATGTGCGGCGGGATTTGCGGGGTTGTCAAACTGGCTTGCGATCCAGCTGCCCGGGATCTCGGCTTGCAGCTCCTCCGCGCGGCGCACTGCGCCGCTCATGCCCTCGCTGCCAGGCGTAAGGACGATCTGTGCGCCGTAAGCGGCGATCAGTTTCCTGCGCTCCACGCTCATGGTCTCCGGCATTGTTACGATCATGCGATAGCCTCGCACCGCCGCCGCCATAGCAAGCCCAACACCCGTGTTCCCGCTCGTCGGCTCAATGATGACTGCGCCGGGCCGGAGTTTTCCTTCTGCCTCCGCGGTGTCAAGCATATGCACTGCGACGCGGTCTTTGACGCTGCCGCCGGGATTCCCGCGTTCAACCTTGGCAAGCAGCGTTCCTTCCAGCCCCTGCTCCGCCGCATAGCGTTCCAGCGCGACAAGCGGGGTATTCCCGACCAGCTCCAGCACGGAGCGATAAATCCTTTTCATCCGTTTCTCCATTCTTCCGCGGCACAGTTTCCCCGTCCGCGAGTTCTTCTGTTATTCTGCCTCCGGCATTACGATCTCCAGTGTATATTCATCGGAAAGCGCCGCAACAAGCGGCTGGAACAGCTCATATACCATCAGCTCGCCCTTTTCATCGGCAAAGGCAAACATCTCCTCCGTTTCGAGCACTTCATGCATGGCCGCGTCGATGCTCTTTTGGATTTCGTTCTGCTGCTCCATGGTAAGCTTCAGTTCGCCGAGCGCAAGGATCCCGCCTTGGGTATCCTCAAACGTTGACGCGGTCACATCATAGTCCAGAACATACAGGATCGCGTGCGGCACTGTCACGACGACATTCTTTTCACTGTCATCCACCCGAATGCTGTTCTCCGTCAGCGTTGAAAGATCGATCGCATAATACCCCGTGCCTTTGGAATGGATGGTTTTGCTTTTTTCAAACACAGACAGGTTCAGCAAGGACTGCGTGACTCTTGTCTCTACGGTCACATCCTGCTCCAAAACAACATACATCTGCTTTTCACGGGATTCACCGAGGATCGCGCTTTGAAAATCCAGATTCGTCTGCACGATCCCCTGCGACAGCACGGACACCTGCGTTGCCCCTGCTCCGGCATAGAACTTCCAATAGACGAACAGAGCCGCAAGCACAAGAGCGGCAAGCAGTACGAACCGCAGCGCACGTTTTTTCTTTTTCTTGCCCTTTCCCTTCGCGCCGCCGAGCAGCCCGGCTGCAAGCGCCGCGCCGCCGGCCAGCAGCGTTTCTTTTCCCGCGGCGGGCTTTGCGGCGGTCCCCGTCTTCTTCCGCGCCGCTTCCGCTTTCTTTCGGTCTTCCGCAGCCCGTTTTTTCATCTGCTCGATCTGCTGCCGGTTCTGCTTTGACTTGTCATTTTCTTCTTTCCGGCCGATGCTTTCAACCGTTGTTTTCTGTTTTGCCATGGATGCTCCCCCTATTTTTCTTCATTCTATCGATGCTCCCGACAAATTGCAAGAAAAAACCGCGAAGTATGCCGATAGCACACAACGCGGTTTCTTCTCCCCCCAAACCACTCTCAAAGCGTCATTTCTGTTTCAGCGCCCATACAGTTCCGTCATGCGATGAATGCGGCTTGCCAACGCATCGGTCAACAGCCCCGGTGCAACGCGATAGCACCAATTCCCGTTGCCGACCGTTCCGGGCGTATTCATACGGGCGCTGCCGTCCTGATCGAGATAATCCTGGATCGTTGCAATGAACAGTTCCGCTACCGAGCTCATGCCGCCGCGGATCAGTCCGTAGCCATACCCTTCTTCGGCATTCAATCCAAGGTACGCGACCGCTTTTTCAACATCGGCAGGCGAAGCGTCAGAAAACCAGCCCCGTGCGGTCGTGTTGTCATGCGTACCGGTGTAGCAGATGCAATTTCGCTTATAATTGTGCGGAAGGTAATCGCTCTTCTCCCGTGAATCAAACGCGAACTGGACGATCTTCATGCCAGGCAAGCCCGCTTCCTCCCGCAGACGGATCACATCCTCCGTCAGAAATCCGAGATCCTCCGCGATCAATCGCACGTCTCCGACTTCTCTTTGCAGCGTACCAACGAGCTTCATGCCGGGGCCTTTACGCCACTCCCCGTGCTCCGCGGTGGAAGCATCTGCGGGTACGCTCCAATAGGATGCCAATCCCCGAAAATGATCGATCCGCACGACATCGTACAGTCTGCCAGCTGCCCGGACACGATCGATCCACCAAGAAAACCCGTCGCTTTCCATCGCATCCCAATCATAGAGCGGATTGCCCCAAAGCTGACCCGTTGCGCTGAACGAATCCGGCGGGACGCCCGCCACCGCGACCGGCTCGAGCGTATCGCTCAGCTGAAACTGCGACGGATCCGTCCAGACGTCCGCAGAATCCAAAGGCACATAAATCGGAAGATCGCCGATCAGGCGAACGCCTCTTTTCGCGACATAAGCGCGAAGCGCTTCCCATTGCCGGAAAAAGCATCCTTGAACGAATGCATGGAAACCGATCTCCTCCCGCAGCAGCGCACGATACCGTACAAGCGCTTCCGGCCGTCTTGTTCGGATCGCTTCATCCGGCCAATGTGTCCACGCGAGGCCGCCGAAATGCGACTTGAGCGCCATGAACAGCGCATAGTCCGGCAGCCACGGTTCACGCTGCATGAGTGCGGAAAGCGCTTCCTCCCAGCCGTCCCGCTCCCGGTAACGCGCATAGGCGCGCCGCAGCACAGGGTAACGGTTTCGATACAGTTTGCCGAAGTCCGCCCGGTCTGCGTCCGTGCCGAAATCCAGCGTGCAATAGTCGTTTTCTTCCAGCAGTCCCTCATCCCGGAGTAAGTCGAGATCGATGAAATACGGATTTCCGGCATAGGTGGAAAAGGACTGGTACGGCGAATCAAAAACGCCGGTCGGCCCAAGCGGCAGCAGCTGCCAATAGCGCTGTCCCGCTTCCGCTAGAAAATCTACAAACGCATATGCTTCTCTTCCGAGCGTACCGATGCCATAGGGCGACGGCAGCGAGGAAATATGCATGAGGATACCGCTGCTGCGTTCCATTACTCTCTTTTCCCGGCGGTCAGCCCTTGACTGCGCCGGCTGCAACGCCTTTAATAATATACTTCTGACAGCTCAGGTAGAACACGATGACCGGTATGATACTGAGCATGATCAGCGCCATCGTCGCGCCAAGATCGACCGTGCCGTAGCTGCCCTTCAAATACTGGATATGGATCGGGATCGTGCGATACTTATTGAGATCCAGCACGAGGTACGGCAGGAGGTAGTCGTTCCAGACCCACATGATCTCCAGCACGCCCACGGAGATCAGCGTCGGCCGCAGCATCGGGAACACGACGGAGAAAAACGTGCGCACGGGGCCGCAGCCGTCAATGGCCGCAGCTTCCTCGATCTCAAGCGGCAGGGCCTTGACAAATCCCGTAAACATGAAGATGGCAAGACCTGCGCCAAAGCCAAGGTACACGATTGGAATGGTCCAGGGCGTGTTGAGCTTCAGCGTATCCGCCGTCTTTGCAAGCGTAAACATGACCATCTGGAACGGAACGACCATGGAGAACACGCAAAGATAATACACGATCTTCGAAAACAGGCTGCCAACGCGAGCAATGTACCATGCTGCCATGGAGGTGCCGACCAGGATCAGCGCGGAGGATGCCAGCGTAATGAACAGGCTGTATCCGACCGCCTTATAGAACGGATAGTTGCCGAACGTCATGCCTTTGATATAGTTCTGAACGCCCATGAAGCTCTCTTTGTTCGGCAGAGCAAAGGTCTCCATGTTGACTGCACTGTTCGATTTCAGCGAGTTGATGAAAACGAGTGCGATAGGCAGAAGATAAACGACCGCGATCACCGCAAACACAATGGTCAGCGTTCGCTTCGCCTGCTGTTCCCGTGCGAGTGTTTCCTGCTTTGCCATTACTGCTGCACCTCCTTGGAGCGGGTCGCTTTCAGTTGGATCAGACCGATGGCCGCGACGAGGATAAAGAACAGGACCGCCTTCGCCTGACCGATTCCGCGGGTCTTGACGTTGCTGTAGAAGGAGTTCACGATGTTCAGCGCGAGCATCTCCGTCGTCTTGACCGTCAAGCCGCCTGCCTGCATCATAAACGGGCGGCCCTCTGTCAACGCGAGATTCTGGTCAAAGAGCTTAAAGGAGTTCGTCAGCGTCAGGAAAGTGCAAATCGTAATCGAGGGCACAATATTCGGGATCGTGATGCGCCAGAGCGTCTGCCACTTGCTTGCGCCGTCGATCTTGGCCGCCTCAAGGATATCCCCCGGCACGGCCTGCAAGCCCGCGATATAAATAATCATCATATACCCGATCTGCTGCCAGAGCATCAGGATGATGAGTCCCCAAAACCCGTATTTCGTCTCAAGCACGATAGAGGTGCCGTATCGGGTAAGGATACCGTCAAAGATCATGCTCCAGATATAGCCCAGCACGATGCCGCCGATCAGGTTTGGCATAAAGAAAACCGTGCGGAACAGATTCGATCCTTTGATGCCCTGCGTCAGCGCGTAAGCAACGGCAAATGCCAGCACGTTGATCAGCACGAGCGACACGAGCGCAGTAAGCGCCGTATACCAGAACGCATGCATGAACGACGGATCCGCGATCGCCTTTGCATAGTTCTGCAAGCCCACGAACGTCCACTTGCTCGTCGTCTTAAAGCTGCAGAAGGATAGAAACAGTCCCTTTCCGAACGGATACAGGAATCCGATGCAAAACGCAGCGAAGGTTGGCAGAAGAAACAGCCATGCCCAGCGCTGGATCGGCCGGCGGATCAGGATCGAATTCAGCGCCGCATTGTCGGGCTGCTTGTTTCGAATTCGCATGAAGTTTGGCTCCTTTCTTTGGTCATCGTGATTGGTTTCTTTTTCGCCTGTTTCCATAAGCAAACGCTCTCGCACACAGCGCTTGCCTACAAAAACGGGGTGTGCGGTACGGGGCGAGCGCGCTGCGCTCGCCCCGTCGCTGTTTTGCCCTATTGCGTTTGGATGCGCGATCTTAGTTGGCGTTCTCAGCCGCATACTGTGCAGCCCAGCCGTCCACGAATGCCAGCTTGACATCGTCCCAGCTGCCGCCGGCGGTGTACTTGGTCAGTGCGTCAACAACGCCTGCGCGCCAATCATCAACGGCGGGGGTGTAGTTGAACGCCCAAGTTACGACGTAGTTGCCGTTTGCGATGTACTCGTTCGCCTGTGCGAAGAATACGTTCTCCGGCTCCTTCGCGTTCTTGAACGGGCAGGGACCGAACTGCTCAGCCATCATCGTGGTGCCCTCTTCCGAGGTGATAACCCAGTACATGAAGTCGAGCGTTGCTTTGATGTCCGCTTCGGACGCGGTGTTGTTGACCGCCCAGCAGTTCTCGGTGCCGCAGCACAGACCTGCCTTCTCCTCGCCTTCGACGCCGCAGTAGATCGGGATCATGGCGAGATCTTCAGCCTTCAGACCTGCTTCGATAAGGCCGGCGTACTCCCAAGTACCGTTCTGATAGAACACAGCCTTGCCCTCTTTGAACTCACCGCTCGACATATCGCCGGTAGCCGTTGCGAGCGCCGCGCCGGTCGTGGCGGTATCCGTGGTGTAGAGGTCCCAGATCATCTTGTAGTTGTCGAGGTACTTGCCGGTGATGGTCGCGGGCTGCGCGGTCACGTTGTCATCGCGGAACTCGTAGTACAGCGGCATGTTGGCCAGATGGCCGGAGAATCTCCAGGAGGAGGAACCGTCGAGGCCTGCGGAGCTGAACGCATCGAAGCCAAGCTCTGCTGCGCGCGCATGAATGTCGTCCGCGACAGCCTTCAGGGTCTCAAAGTTCGTGATCTCATCGAGGCTGTGCCCCGCCTGTGCGAGCAGCGCCTTGTTGACGATGATGCCGAATGCTTCGTAGCAGTAACCTGCCGCCAGCACTTCGCCGTTCTCACCCATGAGGTTGAAGTCATTGGTGGTCATCTCTTTGTAGAAATCGGTGTCGGACAGATCGAGGCAATACTCACCCCAAGTCTTCAGCGCGCCCTGGTTACCGCACTGGAACAGGGTCGGAGCTTCCGTCTTGTCCATTTCGGAGGTCAGGGTGTTCTGATACTCGCCGGAAGCAGCGGTGACGACCTTCACGGGGACGCCGGTCTTCTCGGTGTACAGTTTTGCGATCTCCTGCCATGCGGCATCTGCCTCAGGCTTGAAGTTCAGGTAGTAAACTTTTCCTTCCGCCTTTGCGGGTTCTTCCGCTGCGGGCTGCTCCGCCGCGGACTGTTCTGCCGTGGGCTCTTCGGTAGCGGGCGTCGTCTGCTGGCAAGCTACGCATGCAAAAGCCATCAGGGCAACAAGAACGAGTGCTACGAGCTTTTTCATTGTCTTTCTCCTTATCAAAATTTTTGTTTATGCCGAACCCCTGTTCGGGGCAACAGCCTTTGTTATTCGGCGTCGATCCTTCGGGCCGAGCCGCCCTCGCGAATGTGCGCAGGGAAAAATGTGTGCCGGTTCTTTCCCTGTCCGCGAACGAGATCAATGAGGATCGCCGTACTCTCGGTCGCCATTTCCTCCGCCGGCTGCACGACGGTCGTCAGCGTCGGGATGCTGTACAGCGAGCTCTCCAATCCGTCGATGCCGATCACGGAACAATCTTCCGGCACCCGAACACCCCGTTCATGCAGGGCTTTCATCACTGCGAGCGCCATCATGTCGGAGATCGTAAACACGGCCGTGAACTCAACATTGCGGGCAAGCAGGCGATTCGCAGCATCGACGGCGCTTCGCTGGGAATACTGTCCGCTTTCGACGACGAGCGACGGCTCATACGAAATGCCGTGCTTTTCGAGCGCTTCGCAATATCCCTGATAACGCAGCTCCGAAATGGAGCGGTCCTTCTCCGAGGATACGATCGCCGCGATCTTTCTGTGTCCTAGTCCGATCAGATGTTCGACCGCGCGGCAGGCTTCCGCTCTGTCGTCGATCGCAACACTCGAAAAGGCGTCCTGCGGCATATTGCCGAATGTGTTCGTATATGTTGTGCAGACATACGGCACATCCAAGACCCGCATTTCGTCTGCCGTGTAATTGAATCGTCCGCCGAGCAGCAGCACGCCGCACAAGCGCTTCTCCGTCGCGAGCACCGCCGCGGTATGCACCTCGTCCGCATCGGAGGAAATGTGGCGCAGCTCCATTGTAAATCCCGCGCGGTAAACGTCCTCTTCAATCGTCCTGATCATTTGCCCAAAGAACGGATTGGCTAAGCCGCGGACAACGACGGCGATCCGATCCGACGCAGTCATAACAAGGTTTCTCGCGCTGTTGTTTGGGATATAATCGAGCTGAGAGATCGCATCGAGCACGCGCTGCCGTGTCTTCGGATTCACATCCGGTCGCTCGTTCAGTACGCGGGATACCGTACTGACGCTGATGTTACAATGCTTTGCCACGTCCCGAATGTTGATGCCGCTCACGCTCTGCCTCCTGTCCCTCCGCTGTGTGCCGCCGGAGCATGCGGGACAAGCAACCGGGATTCATGTCTTCTCTCAGGGAAATTCTCTGTGTCGAACTGTTTTGTATCATTGTCTGCCGTATTTCCGAAAACGTTATCGGGAACGTTACCGAAAATTGATATATTTATTCTATCGTCTATTTCTGCGCTTGTCAATAGTCGCTATACAATATACTATTCTGAATTGCATTCTGTCTTTTACGCCGCGCAACTCCCGTATTCCTTCAAAGAAAAACGACCGTTTCGCAATCGGATCGGGTCGTTTCATCGAAAGAGTCGATCTATATTTCGTTTCAAGCGGCACGGGGAAGTGCGATCCACTTCTCCGTTCTTGCAGGGGCGGCATGTCCTCTGAACAGACGGTTCCAGAGCAGCAGGAGCGTCAGAAACCCCAATACGATCCCCGCAGCTGCTCGAATTGCGGCATAGCCTTCCGTATATTGCCGCAGCAAACGATCCGCCAATGTCAGAACACCCGCGCAAAGCAGCAAATACAGCCAGCGTTTCTTTTGAAACAGCATGCCGAGTTTTGCATATGGGAACAGCAGTTTATAGAGCAGAGCGAACAGACCGAACAACAGCAATGCTTCCATCAAAACGCTTCCGAGCATGCTCCAAATTGGAGAGAGTCCCGCGCCGATCAGGCGAAACGTCCAAACCGCGCTCTCCCCGATGCACCAAGCAGGCAGCAGCACGAGCGCTCGCACGACCTGCGGCAAATTCCAAAGCCAAAGTCGGAGACGCTCTGCACAAGAATCCGCCGTCGGCAGCTCGAGCCGCTCCACCTCGAACGAGCCCGTGTTTCCCCGCTCTACGCAGCCGGTCTCGGCTCTTCTCTGCCCCATGGCGCAATGTTCCGCAGGAGTCTCCGCAGCACGGAGCAGCCCTGCTGCCGCAAGTGACAGACCGACAACCGCGCCTGCGGCGTTCGCAGCAAGCTTTCGTTTAGAAACCCGTTTCACCCGCATCATGCTTTCCCTTGCAGCGCTGCGTACAAGCTGGCGTTGATCGTCCGCATCCGCTCTGCGGGCAGCTTTTGCACGGCACGGTCATAGGTCAGCAGGCCGTTTGTTTCCTCTTCAACGTCCGACAGCTGTGTATAGACCGTCGCGGACAGTCCCAGCGGTATGGCGGGCAGGATCTCTTTTTGATACAGGCGCTCCACGGCCTCTGCCAACGCTTCGTCCGAGCGGTACCGTTTGTACCCGAAATCCCGTGCAGAGTAGCTATGCCCTGCAAGACGCCGGTTATACCCGCCGAATTCCGACAGCACCACCGCGCGGCCATGTGCGTCATTTTTGAAACGATAGGGGCGGAAATACACATGCCAACTCTTCACATCGCTCACCCCCTGGTCGTGCCAGCCGCTTGCGTGATCGACGAGGCGCGTTGCATCGAGTGCGCGAATGCGTTCCGTCGCCTCCGCAGCATCGAACTGTCCCCACCCCTCGTTGAACGGCACCCACAACACAATGCAGGGGCAATTGTAGAGATGCTCGATCATCTCCGTCAGTTCGAGATAGTATTCTTCTCTCCCGGCAATATCGTCTCGGGAAAAATACCGATAGTTATCGTCTTTCTGATGCCGTCCCGTCACCAGCGGCGCGGAAACCGCCATTGCGCCATATGTGCCGCCGCCGTTGGGCATGTCCTGCCAAACAAGCATGCCGAGCCGGTCGCAGTGATAGTACCAGCGGAGCGGTTCGATTTTGATGTGCTTTCGCAGCATATTGAAGCCCATGCGCTTCATCGTCTCGATGTCGCAGATCATTGCCTCGTCCGAGGGTGCAGTCAGCATGCCGTCCGACCAATACCCCTGATCGAGCACGCCGGACTGGAAGTAGGGCTTCCCGTTGAGCGTTAAGCGCGGCGTACCCTTCTCATCGGGCGCAACGCCGATCTTTCGCATGGCAAAATAGCTTTCGACGCGATCCTCTCCCGCTTCGACTGAAAAATCATACAAAAACGGATCCTCCGGCGACCAGGGGTGGAAGTCCGGCATAGAGATCCGGCAAGCCGCGCCGCTCGAAAAGGCAAAAGACCTCTCGCCGATGTGCGCGACGCATGCACAGGGCTTGCTTGTCCTGACGCGGAGCTCCAGCATTGCTTCATCGTAAAGCGGGGTTATATGCAGCGACCTGACATGTGTTTTCGGCACGCGCTCCAGCCAGACCGGCTGCCAGATGCCGCTTTGCGGGGTATAAAAGATCCCCCCGTGCCGCATCTTCTGTTTGCCGCGCGAATGCTGCGCCGTATCGGTCACATCGCGCACACGCACCACGAGCGTCATATCTCTGCCGCCATCGAGCGCGGCTGTCACGTCTGCGGAGAACGGTGTGAAACCGCCGACATGATGCGCTACCTCAATGCCATTGCAATAGACCGTCGCCGTCTGATCGACCGCGCCAAAGTGCAGAAGGATCCTGTCGCCCTTCTCCGGCGCATAAAACGCATTCGGAAGCGTCAGTCTCCGCCGATACCACAGCCGCTCTTCCGGCTGAAGCAAATGATTCACGCCGGACAGGGACGATTCCGGAGAAAACGGAACGAGGATCGAGCCCGTATAGCTTGCGGGCGTTTCGTCGAGCGCCGTGATAGCGCAATCCCAGCGGCCGTTCAGGTTCATCCAGTTTCCGCGCCGCATCTGCGGTCTCGGATACTCCGCAAGAACATGTTCAGGATCCATGGCCGCGCCAAACCGCGTCGGAAGCGATGTATGATTCTGCATGGGAATCTCCTTAATCTGTATAAGACTTATCGATCTGCACGACGGCAAAGTAATTCCCGTCCAGCGACCGGACAAGGCGCTGCACATCGCGCAGCACTTCTTCGTCTGTTAGGCGGAACTTATACGGCACGACCACATCGAAGATCACATTGGTATGCGTCGGGCCTGCGACCATGCGGAAATCGTGGATGGTGATGCGTTCGTCGATCACCTTGACCAGCTCAGCGATCTTGTTGTGCGTTTCATTCGTAAGCGCATCGTCCGTTGCGATGGGATCCATATGAATCGTTGCCTCACAACCGAGTTCGTTGCGCAGATCGTGCTCAATGTTATCGATCACATCGTGCATCTCCGTAAAGTTTCCGCTTTCCGGCACTTCGGTATGCAGGGTGATCATACAACGGCCGGGGCCGTAATCGTGTACGACAAGGTCATGAATGCCTACGACAAGCGAATGTGAAAGAACAATCTGCTCGATCCTTTTCACAAATTCCGGTGCAGGCGGTTGCCCCAGAAGCGGCCCGATCGTTTCCTTCGCCGCGCGCACTCCCGCAATCAGGATAAAGACAGCTACGGCCAGACCGCACCAGCCGTCAATCATCAGATTGGTCCATTTTCCGATAAACATCGACAGCAGCACGACCGCGGTCGCAATGCAGTCGCTCAGGCTGTCCGTCGCTGTTGCTCGCATGGCTGCGGATTCGATCTTTTTACCGATCCGCGCATTGTACAGAGCCATATAGAGCTTTACGAGTATGGAGACTGCCAGAATCACGACGACCAGCCAGCGGAACTCGACCTGCTCCGGCGTCATGATCTTCTCAACGGATGAGCGCAGCAGCTCCAGCCCCATCAGCAGAATGGCCATAGACACAATAAGCCCGGAGATATACTCAAACCGGCCGTGGCCGAACGGGTGTTCGTGATCGGGCTTTTGCCCGGCAAGGCGGAAACCAATCAGTGTAACGAGCGACGATCCCGCATCCGACAGGTTGTTGAAGGCATCCGCCGTGACCGCGATCGAACCCGCGAGCGTCCCTGCAATACACTTGCCTGCAAACAGCAAGAGATTCAGGCCGATTCCCACCGCGCCGCACAGCATTCCATAAGCAAGCCGCACGGCGGGGTTGGATGTTTCCCGATACTTCTTGATACACAGTTTCACGAGGAGCGTTACCATTCTTGCCTCCGAAAGCGTCATTGGTTTTTCTTGCACAGGTGCGTCTGTCTGCTTGCTCTGCCGCTCACCGGTTCCGCACACCGCGTATCCGATCCCTGCGCTGCGTTATGATTCTCTATGAGACGCCTGCCCTGTATTATACCAGTATTTTCTTGTCTGTGACAATGATCCCGGCGTATTTCGATATACACGTCAGATTCCCAAGCCAGTCATGAATACGAATGAGCGTGCCGGAAGACCCGGCACGCTCTTGCGTGAGAAATGGAGTTGGGTAGGCAAGGATCTTACTTCAGGTTTTATCCCTGGATGTTCTCATCGAACGTGTAGTCTTTGCCGGGCAGGATCGCGTTCACCACGATGCCAACGACTGCCGCAACGGCCAGACCGCCAAAGGTCAGACGGCCGATCTGAAGCGGATTTGCGTTGAAGCCGAGGCCGCAGACCAGGATCAGCGCCGTGATCAGGATGTTGCGCATGTTGGTGTAGTCGACCTTGTTCTCCATGATCGTACGAACGCCGGTCGCGGAGATCATGCCGTAGAGGACCATCGAAATACCGCCGATGATGGACCACGGGATCGTGTTGATGAAGGCGTCGAAGATCGATACGAAGGAGAGGATGATCGTCATAATTGCCGCGATGAGCATGACCTTCGGGTCATAAACCTTGGTCAGCGCGACAACGCCGGTGTTCTCGGAATAGGTCGTGTTGGCGGGGCCGCCGAAGAGGCCCGCGATCGAGGTGCCGATACCGTCGCCGAGAAGCGTACGGGTCAGGCCGGGATCTGCGATGAAGTTCTTGCCGCAGGTTGCGCCGATCGCGCAGATGTCGCCGATGTGCTCGACCATTGCCGCAAGAGCGACAACGACGAAGGTGACGATCGCGTTCGTTGCGATTGCCGAGTCAAACGCCTGCGCTCCGAAGAGGAAGCGGAGAGGCGTGTACTCTACGAACGGCGGGACATCGACGATCTTCGAGCCGGCGAGCGAGGACCAATCGATCCACGGCAGGCCAAACAGGTCGGGCTTGATCGCGGTCACGATGCAGCCAATGACGTAGGCGCCGAGGATGCCGATCAGGATCGGGAGGATCTTGATCATGCCCTTGCCGAACAGGTTGACGCAGATAACGATCGCGATTGCGATGATCGCAAGAATCCAGTTTGCGGATGCGGAGTTGACTGCCGTACCTGCAAGGATGAGGCCGATCAGGATGATGACCGGGCCGGTGACGACCGGCGGGAACAGCTTCATGACCTTCTTGGCGCCGAAAATGGCGAACAGAATCGCCAGGACCACGTAGATCAGGCCGGCGCAGACAACGCCGAGCGTTGCATACGGCAGCAGTTCCTTATCGCCGCCGTTTGCAATCGAATTAAACGCACCGATGAATGCGAACGAAGAGCCGAGGAAGATCGGTATCTTCCTCTTCGTGATGATGTAGAACCAGATCGTGCCGATGCCGGCGCAGAACAGGGTAACGGATACGGAGAGGCCCGTCAGCAGCGGGACAAGAACGGTGGCTCCAAACATGGCGAATACATGCTGGAAACCCAGAATCAGCATTTTGCCGGTTCCAAGCTCTTTGAAGCCATCATAGATGCCTTTGACTTTCTTTTCCATTGAATTACCTCCTGTTTTGTTGTTAATGTGCTCCACTTCTCCGGTGTATACCACAAGGGCGCCCCCCCTTGGATATGCTTCTTTCGGCTCGCACGGTTCAGGGCCGTGCCGGCGTGCCGATAATGCGCGGTGTTTGTTGCTTTCGTCTTTGCTGATTCATGACACAATGCAGTTTACGTTAGAACTTAGGTTCATTATACACAAAACTTTCACATTTGTCATCTATTATTTTTTGTCATCTTAAAAGGTTTTCAGAGTATTCGCGGGATGTCGGCGAAATCCCGGCATCCCGCAGGTATGACGTGCTTGTTATTTGTTGTTCTGCTCGGCTTCCTTTTTCTCCTTCAAGGCGCGGAGAACGTCCTCCGGCATGATCGGCATCCGGGTAAAGCGAACACCGATGGCGTTGTATACGGCATTTGCAATGGCCGGTGCACCCGGGACCATCAAGGGTTCGCCGACGCCGCGTGCGCCGAAGGGGCCGGTGGGCTCCGCATGCTCGACGTACTTGACGATGAGTTCCGGAATATCGTCCGCGGTCGGGATCTTGTAGTCGACGAAGTTCTTGTTCAGCACCTTGCCGTTCTTCAGCTTCAGCTCTTCAAACAGCGCTGTACCGAGCGCCTGCACCATTGCGCCCTCCGACTGCGCGCCGAACAGTGCGGGGTTGATGACCTTTCCGGCATCGAAGCAGGAACACATCTTCAACACCTTGATGTGGCCGGTCTCCGTATCGACCTCGACCTCTGCGCCGTTGACGCCCATGGTCCAGAACGCCGCAGGATGATGCTTTGCAACGCCGGTCTTTTTGTCCGTGTTGATATTGTTCTCCAGCGTAAACGTGCCGACGCCGATCGCGGGTCCGCCGTAGCCGGAACCGTCCGGGAACGCAACGCCGAGCGCAAACTCGGAGATCGGAACGCGGCGCTCGGGGTAGATCTTGTGAACGACGTAGCCGTCCTCAAACTTCAGGTCGCGTTTGACCGCGCCCATCTTGATCTGGGCAAGCTCCAGCACCTTATCAACGAGATCCTCGGCTGCGAGTTTCACGGCATTGCCTGCGCAGTATGTCGTGCGGGATGCAACGGTCTGCCATTCATACGGCGTATGATCCGTATCACCTGAGCAGAACGTGATCTTATCGGGGCTGACGGAAAGCACTTCCGCTGCGATCTGCGGCAGGACCGTTGCGGCGCCCTGGCCGATCTCCATGCCGGAGCTCATGAGGAAGAATGTACCGTCCTCGTTCATACGAATGATCGCGGCAGAGCCGGCATTCGTCGGCATGGAAGGCGACTTCCAGCCGGCCGCGATGCCCTTTGCCCGGATCTTTGTGGGGCTGTCAGAGGGTTCGCAGGGCTTATCGTACTCGATGTCCTCCAGAACGGTCTCAAGGCACTCCTGATAGCCCGCAACGTCCATCTTTTCGCCCATGCCGGTGAACCCGCCCGGGCGCAGGCCGTTGATACGGCGGATCTCCACCTCGGAAATGCCCATCTTTTTGGCGATCATGTCGATATTCTGCTCGATCGCAAAATGGATCTCGCACATGCCGAAGCCGCGATACGGGCCGCCGACGGGGTGATTTGTATAGACGCAGTAGCTGTCCGTCCAGACGTTATCGATATCATAGGGGCCTGCGGACGCCCATCCGCCCGCCTTTGTGATATTGACGCCATACTCGGTATATGCGCCGCCGTCCCAGATGTACTCGTTCTTTACGCCGAGCATCCGGCCGTCCTTGCGCATTGCCGTCTTGATCGTCGCGTGCATGCCCTGACGGACATAGGAATTGACGAACTCATCCTCACGGCTGTACACCAGCTTGACCGGCCGGCCCTGGCAGTACTTTGCGAGCGGGATAACGATGCCCTCGAGCGTCGTACCGGCTTTTGCGCCGAAGCCGCCGCCGACTGTCGGAGAAATTACTCGGATCTTATTGAGCGGCATATCGAACGCGACGGACAGCGCTTGACGCACGGCATACGGAGACTGGCAGCTTGCCCAAACGGTCAGCTTGCCGTCTGCGTCATATTTGGCCATGGCGGCATGCGGCTCGAGCGGCACATGCTGCACATGCGGGATGTAGAACGTATGCTCAAAGACCTCGTCCGCCTCTTCGCAGGCTTTCTCGAAATCGCCCTTGCGCAGAACGTAATGGTGCGAAATGTTCGTGCCGGGAACGGGATAGAAGATCGGCGCGACCTTGTAGCTTCCAAGATCGGGGTGGATGACCGGCGCGTCGGGCTTCATGCCCTCGACCGCATTCGTCACGGCGGGCAGTTCCTCATACTCAACCTTGATAAGATCGAGAGCCGCCTGCGCGATCTCCGGCGTTTCGGCTGCGACCGCCGCGACCGCTTCGCCCATGTACTTAGCCGTATCGCCCGGCTTTGCCATGAAATAGCGATCCTCGAGGTACAGACCGGCTCGGTTCGGGTACTCGTCGCCGCAGATTGCGCACTTGACGCCCGGCAGTTTTTTCGCTTCTTCAAGATCGACGGAAAGGATCTTCGCGTGTGCGTAAGGGCTGCGCTTCACAGCAGCGTACAGCATACGCGGGAGACGGATATCATCAACATACTCGGCGGCGCCCGTTACTTTTCGGATACCGTCGCTGCGTTCATACGCTTTGCCAACGTGTTTGAGTTCTTCCATTACTCTGCGCCTCCTTCTTTCTGATACTGGGCGGCGACGTCCTCGATCGCCTCAATGATGCGGATATAGCCAGTGCAGCGGCAAAGATTGCCGGAAATCGCCCGCTTGATCTCATCGCGCGTGGGCGTCGGGTTCTCCATCAGCAGCGCGGTCGCGCTCATGACGAAGCCCGGCGTGCAGAAGCCGCACTGCAAAGCAGCGTGTTCTACGAACGATTTTTGAAGCGGCGACAGCTCGCCGTTCTTGGAAAGTCCTTCTACGGTCGTGATGTGCATGCCATCCATTTCGGGAGCCAGTACAAGGCAGGCATTCACGGGCTTGCCGTCGACGATCACCGTGCATGCACCGCACTCGCCCGCGCCGCAGCCTTCTTTCGTCCCGGTGTAGCACAGTTCGTCGCGAATGATATTCAGCATGGTCTTGTTCGCGTCAACATACAGCTCGACCGGATCATCATTCAGGAAGAAATTGACTCTATACTTCATATCCGTTTTCCCCCTTCTTTATGCGAGTGCCTTCAGGCTTCTTCTCACGATGACTTCGACAACATCCAGGCGGTATTCCTTGGATGCGCGCACGTCGTCGATCGGGGAAACCTCGGTGCGAGCCAGCTTAGCCGCTTCATCGATCAGCGCTTCGGTGATCTCTTTTCCGCGGAGAAGCTCCTCCGTTTTCGGCAGGCGGACCGGCGTCGGTGCGACAGCGCCGAATGCGAGCTTCCACTCGTTTCCGGAGCGGGCGACCGTTGCGCAGATGGTCGAAAGATCGACCTCCCTGCGGCGGGCGACCTTTGTGAAAATGCCGCGCAGATCCTTGTCATACGGAACCTTGATGCCCGTGACGATCTCATCCTTTTGCAGTACGGTGCGGCGGACAAAGGTGATGAACTCGCGAATCGGGACTTCCCGTTTCCCGTTCGGGCCTTCGAGGCACATAACGGCGTCCGCTGCGTAGAGCGGCGTACCCGTGTCGCACAGCGGCGACGCGTTCACAATGTTGCCGACGCTCGTTGCACGGTTGCGAACCTGCTTGCTTCCGACGGACAGCGCGGCCTCCGCAAGGAACGGGTAGTGCGTTCTGACTGCTTCGTTGCCGCCGATCTCATTCATTGTCACGCAGGCGCCGATAAACAGTCCCTCTTTCTCGGAGAATGTGATCTCATGCAAACCCGGAATCTTCTTGACATCCATCACATAGTCCGGTGCGATCAGTCGGTCGCGCAGCTGAATGACGATATCCGTACCGCCATTGTACACCACAAGGCGGTCGCCATGCTCCACGCGCATCGCGATCGCTTCTGCGATCGACTTCGGTTGTAGAAACTCGAATTCTCTCATTTGCAGCCCTCCTGTGTATTGTTTATGCCAGCTTATGCCTCGAAAACCGGCTCACGCCCGATTTTACGCGGCGTACTTCTCTTTCCACTCCTCCGATGCAACGGAGGCCAGCGTTTGCGTTCTCAATTCCCGCTGCTTCTGCGTAAAGCGGCGGAACTCGTTCACATCGTCAGCAGTTTTGACGATGCTCGGATCATGTATGATGGACAGCGACAGATTCACCAGATCATATGTGCTGTTCAATACACCGTTGATCTTTTTCCCGATAAGATTAAAGGAGCTGAGGTGTTCCTGCGCCTTCATCCGCATGGCGAACATGGTGCGCAGCCGTTCGAGCGCATACTCGTCAATGCCCTTTTCGATCAGCGTGCGGATCGGCTCCGGCTGCTGCTCCTTCGGCAGGGCTCTGACGCGCCCGGCTTCCAGCGGCTTCACCGCAAGCGTTCCCGCAATGCCCTCCTTCGGAAGAATATGCTCCGAGACCTCGCAAAACGCGGTTGCGAAGGCGTCGATATACGGCTGAATACGTTTTTTCCTGATCTGGGACAGAAACAGGATTCCAATTGCAATAACGGCGATGAGTCCGACGGATAACAGTTGATTCATTTTTGGGCCCTCAGCAGGTTGGTTTGAACGGGGGTCCTGCGACGCGTGCAAGGGCTTGCAGCACGCAGATATCAAATACTCTCAATACGATATTATCATATTATACTGCATCATACTATTTTTCAATGATTCTCACATTTTTTTGGTTCTCCTATTTGCAGTATAACGTTTCCTGCAACAGGGCCGCCTCGACGCTGCGGCGTCCTGCGATGCGAAGCAAAAATGCAGGCGGCACTGCTGCCGCCTGCACCCTGTCTCACAGTTCTCAGACATCATCGAAGCCGTCGAAGGCCACGATACGGGAAATGCAGCTCTCGCCCTCGACCAGCTTCCACGGGAAGCAGCCGATGACAACGCGCTTGTTGGAGAGCTCATCAATCTGGCCGCCCAGGCACTCCGCATGGATTGCTTCATAGGGCTGGCAGAAGAGCTCGATGTGCATTGCCTGATAGTGATCCGGCCACGGATAGATCTCGTTCAGGGTCTTGCCATACTTCTCCTGGAACTTCTTGTCGCACTTTGCGGCTTCCATGGGCTCCCAGTCACGGATCTTCGTGTTCATCGGGTGATCTGCGCTGCCGCAGTCGACGCCGATCCAGCGGATTTCCTTTTCGCGGACCCACTTGACGAAGTCGAGCGACGGACCCGGGTGACGGAGCATGTAGCGCTTCTCGTCTGCGGTGCCCGGAACGTCCCAGCCATACTTATGGTAGCCGGTGTTGATGATCAGGATATCGCCCTTCTTGACTTCGACGCGCTTCTCAATGTCAGCCGCGGTGTAGATGCCGAAATCGTCCTCGCCGAACTCGTCGGACAGGTCAACGATAACGCCGGGATGGCAGAGCTTGGTGAGCTCGAGGGAAGCCATGTCGCGGCCTGCGGTGTCAAAATGCAGGGGGCCGTCGAGATGGGTGCCGACATGGTTGCTGTGGGTCATCAACTGGCCGTTTGCGCCGTTGGGAGCGAGACGCTTGAAGAACTTCATCTGGAGCGGCTCGTACGTCGGCCACGGGGGCGTATTGATGCCAATCGGGATCGAAAGATCATACATTTTGATGTCGGACCATTTGCTCATGAGTATATCCTCCTTGTATGTAGTGAGTGGTTATTCCCGGCATCCAACCGGTGTTCGCCGGTCGAACGCCTTGTACCCTACGGTTTTGCGGGGATGCCCCCGCCTATCGGTTTACGGTCTGGAGCGTATGCTCTCGAGACCTTATGCGGACAGACTGTCCTTTATGCCCAAGCTTCCGCGCAGGCTGCGAGCGCCTTCTTGAAGCACTCTTCCGGCGGGTTGACGATACCTGCGCCAACCTGACCCACGCCGGGATCCTTGTGCGCAATACCGGTATTGATGATCGGGCGGATGCCGGTTTCGATGACCTTCAGCACATCGATGCCGGTCGCACTGCCGCGGAAGTCGAGCGCCGGGATCTTGTACGCCTGGCCTTCGCCCACGGTGATCTCATACATCTGCTTGGAATAGTTCAGCGCATCGCTGACCTGTCCGCCGACGAACTGGACGATTGCGGGAGCCGCTGCCATGCAGAAGCCGCCGATACCGGTCGTCTCGGTGATGCAGGAGTCGCCGAGATCCGGCGCAGCATCGCTCTCGTCGAAGCCCGGGAAGTACAGTCCCTTGACCATCTCGGCGGGGCCGGTGAACCACTTGTCCGGTCCGAGACCCGCAACACGGATACCGAAATCCGTGCCGTTGCGGCACATGGTAGCGACCACGGTGCAGTACGGGATATCAAAGATCGGATCCATGGTGCACTTACATGCGGGCATGGAGATATTCAGGAAGGTGTGGTTGTTGCCGTTTATGAAATTATAAGCGGCCATCTTCTGCTCCTCGGGGAAGTTCGCTTCCATGATGCCGGGAACGAGCTCACGGATGAGCAAAGACGTACCGGCCTCGTTGCGGTTATGCGCTTCGTCGCCCATCTGGAGCAGCTTTGCGATCAGGACCTTGATGTCGATCTCGCCCTTGTACTCCACAGCCGCCTTCAGCACAGGATAGAGATCCTTCTCCATCCAGCGCAGGCGCGTCAGAACCTCGTCGTCGCATGCGCCGAAGCGGAGCACCTTGCCGAGGCCTTCGTTGATCGTGCAGTACGCATAATTCCCGAAGGTCTTGTTCTTGAGGATCCAGACCGGCATAGACGCCGTCACTACGCCCGCCATGGGGCCGACTGCGCTGTGCATATGGCAGGGATCGAACTTGATCTCACCGGATGCGGCGAGCTCTTCGGCTTCTTTCAGATCCTTGGCAAGGCCTTCATAGATCAGGCCGCCCATGACTGCGCCCTTCTGCGGGCCGCTCATGCGCTCCCAGGTGACCGGAGGACCTGCATGCAGGATCGTCTTCTTGGTCATGCCGGGGATGACCTCGCCCGCGATGCCCAGACCGACCAGCGTCGGCTGTGCGGCGAGAATGCGGCGGAGGGCTTCCTTGTTCGCCTCTTCGATCTTTGCGGCGAGCTCCGGGTTCTTCAGCTTGCGGAGGTTCCCTGCCGCGACCTTATCGCCGCCTGCAACGGGCTTCCAGTCCACATGAACCGCGGGAACTCTCTGGCTCACGAGATCTTTATAGAAGGACTCGATACCAAAGTTGACGACATGAAGATCTTTCTGGAACAGTTCATTCAGCTTACTCATTGTCCGTTCCTCCTTATTTCAGGTTCGCAAGGATGCGCTCAACAAAGCGCGTTGCCTGTGCGTTGGACGGGAGCACGACAGCGCCTGCGTCCTCGAGCTTCTTCTGCGTCTTGGACAGGCACTGCGGGTCGCCCTCGGTGCCGCACACTGCGCAGACGCAGCAGAGGTGACGGCCTTCCTTCTCGGCGTCCGCCTTTGCGGTACGGATCGCGTCGGAAAGGTCTGCGGCGGGATCTTCGTGAGAACCGTAGCCGATAACGCAGTCACACATGATGACCGCGGTCTCCGGATCCTGACCGTCTGTGATGACGCGCTCAGCGCGGAGGCTCGGGTCAATCATCGGATGCGGACGGCCAACGGTGAACTCATCGTCGCCAAAGTCGAGGAACGTATGCTCACGGCTCTTGCCGGTACGCGCGTTCTCGAGCTTATCCTCTGCATGGAGCGGGATATTGGAGTAGATATGTCCGAGGTTGCCGATCATCAGCTTCATGGCCTCGTCGCAGAGCGTGCCGCCGGTGTAGAATCCGCGGACATACTTCTGGGTCGGCGCCATCTTGCCTGCGATCTCCTTCGCCAGCGCTTCGGCTTTCTCCTCGCCCATGGTGAACTCGACAAAGTCCTGAACGGGCTCGCCGCGCAGAAGCGCGACCGCCTTGTGTGCGGCGTCCTCAAGGGAGACCGCTGCGACCAGACCCTTTGCTTCGATCTCGGCACGGTCGCCGCCGATGAAGCAGACCACAACGGGTTTGCCGGCGTTCTTCGCGATGTCGAGGATCTCGGAAGCGATCTCCTTGGCCGGGGGCTTGGAGACAAGCGTGATCACCTTCGTGTTCGGGTCGTTAATGAGCGCGTCAAGACCGAGCTTCATCATGAGGCCGCCAATCTCCTTCTTGAGGTCGCGGCCGCCGGTGCCGATAACCTGCGATACGCCGGCGCCGAGCTGCGCGATGATGGAGGAAACCTCCTGTGTGCCGGTGCCGGATGCGCAGACCATACCGATGTTGCCCTTCGGAACGACGTTCGCAAAGGCCAGCGGTACGTTATTGATAATCGCGGTTCCGCAGTCAGGTCCCATAACGAGGAGTTCCTTCTTGAAGGCGCACTCTTTCAGCGCTTTCTCCTCTTCGATGGTGACGTTGTCCGAGAACAGCATAACGTTAATGTCTCTGTCAAGGCAGCTCTGCGCAACATCAGCCGCGAACTTGCCGGGGACGGAAATGACGGCCATGTTCAGATCGGGATCGATCTTGATGGCGCCTTCCAGCGTGGGCGGATAGTAGGTTGCTTCCTTCTGCTCGGACTTCTTGTTGAGCAGTTCCTCTACCTTCTTCTGCGCCTCCTCGAACACCTCGTCGCTGTCGCACTCGACGGCTACGAAGAAATCGTTCGCCGTGACGTTTGCGTCAAACTCAGGGGTCGCAAGACCGATGTTATGGGCGATCTCAACGTTGAGCTCGGTACCCATGCCGACCAGCGCTTCCTTTACGCCGTCGATCTTCTTCAGGTCTTTGGAGATGAGCATGAGGGTAACGGAATCAAAATAGGCATTCTTTCTGATTTCCAGCTTGACCACTGTTTTTCCCTCCATTATGATGAATGATTGCGAGCACGATACCCGTCAGCGTATCCGTGCCCGACGTAGAGCCGAATGCTGCAACACGTTTGGCCGCAGCGCCGATACGCTCTGCGTCTGTATTGGAAAAGAGAGCTTTGAGAAGCAGCAGTACGTCTTCTGAGATTTGTCCTCTGCCGCTCTCGGTGAGAAATGCGCCGCTGATGCGGTTGGTTTTTTGCGCCGCGGCATCCGCGATGCACCGGGCGACCCGTTTCCGCTCTTCGTCGCCTTCGAGCTCCGCCATGGCGTTCAGCACGGCAAGATACCCTGTCAGCAAATCGTCCGAAGAGGGTGTGAGACCTACGCCGCAGCCTGCGATCCGTTCGGCGGCTCTTTCCGCGGCGATGCTATCGCCGTTATCAACGGCCGCATACAGGCAGGGCAGGCGCGGACCAATCAGATCAGAATAGACATTCGATCCCATACCGGTCGCAAGATTCGACAATCCGTTCGTCTCCCCCGCCTCTTTCAGAACCGAGACGATCGGTTCAGGTCGGAGAAACGAACGGCTGTAATTCCGTTTGTCGGCAAATATGGTCGAAACGGACAGATCCCGTTTCTCTGCGTTCATCAAATCGATACGCACCGTCTCCCCGATCTCGATCCACGCCCGGCTCAGCCGAACATAATCGCCCGCCCTCCAACCCATGGAAAGGAAATCGAACGGTTCACCGAGAAGAACGGAATTTGGCTGCAGGCACCGTCCTGCTGCAAGCAGCGTGACAAGGCCGCAGTCCGTCTCGATATTGGCGGCGCGGGCAAAGACGGAATGGATCATTCCAGTCCCGGGATTGTCCGGCAGTATGCGGGCGAGACGCCCGCATACTGCTTTTGCCTTCATCACCGACGGATCGGTCATTCGAGCGTTACGCCTTCTGGAAGATGAAGCCGTACTGCGGCTCGACGACGGTCTCCTTGTACTTGATGACCTTTTCCTTCACGACGCCAACGGTCGCAACGAGATCCATGCCGGTCTCGATGCCATCGTCAAAGCCGATCTGGCCGGTTGCGCGCACGCCATTGTCGAACTCGACGATGCCGAAGTTCAGCCACGGGCACATATAGCCCTCGGGCAGATTGAACACGCGGGTCCAGGTCAGCAGCTTGCAGTGTCCCTCGAGCGGGATCTTCTCGAACTCACGGCCGTCGCAATCGGGGTTCTGGCACACGATGTAACGGGGATGATGGAGCTTACCGCACTTTTTGCACTTGTAGGCATACATTTGTTCCATGATCTTTCCCTCCTTATTTCGTGGTCAGAACGGTTGCAACGACGTTGTTGCCGAAACCGCCGAAGTTGATCGCCAGCGCGGTCTTCGCACCGGGAACCTGACGCTCGCCCGCTTCGCCGCGGAGCTGCTTGACCAGCTCGACGATCTGGGAAACGCCGGTCGCACCCAGCGGGTGACCCTTGGCTTTCAGGCCGCCGGACGTGTTGATCGGCATCTCGCCATGAATCTCGGTCTTGCCTTCGCGGGCGGCCAGATGACCGGTTCCGCGCGGGAAGAGACCGACTTCCTCAGACTCTTCAATCTCAAGGATCTGGAATGCATCATGCAGCTCGGCAACGTCGATATCCTCGGGGCCGACGCCTGCCATCTTGTACGCCATCTGGGCGGACAGACGGACTGCCAGCAGATCCGTGGGGACTTCGCGGTTGGCGACGACATGCGTGTCGGTCGCGGAACCAACGCCCGCGATGCGCACGAATTTCTTGTCGCCAAAGCCCAGCGCTTCCTGCTTGTCTTTCGCAACGAGCAGCACTGCCGCAGCGCCGTCGGAAACGGGGCACATGTCATACTGACGGAGCGGATCCGCAACGAGAGGATTCGTCGCGTTGATGATGCGCTCGTCCGTGATGCGCTCGAGCTTCACGATCGCCTTGATGTGCGCGTTGGGGTTCAGGCAGGCGTTTGCATGGTTCTTGACCGAAACGATGGACAGGTCACGGCTCGTTACGCCATACTTATCCATGCAGAGACGGGTGAACAGGCCCGCAAAGGACGGCAGGGTGATGCCGTACTTGTACTCGGCTTCGGGATGGAGCATCGTTGCAACGAAGTCCGTACCTTCCCAGCCGGTAACCGCACGCATGCCCTCTGCACCGACGACCAGAACGCAGTCGCAGGCGCCGGAAGCAATCGCGTACACGCCGAGCTTGACGGCGGATGCACCGGATGCCGGGCCGTTCTCGATGGTCTCGGCCATCGCGGGACGGAGATTCAGAGTGTCGACGACTGCGGACGCAAGTCCGCTGATGCGCTGAACCATGCCAGCTGCCATCGTGCCGAGGAACACCTGATCGATGACATTCTTTCTGCCAGTCTTCGCACCGGCATCATCCATTGCCTGCAACGCTGCGTCGCACGCCATGTCGATGAACGGAACGTTCGACTTGCCGAACTTGGTGTGGCCAATGCCAACAATACCTACTTCGCGCATTTCTTCGTCCTTTCTGTCTTTCGCGTCATTAGACGTTCAGCTTGGCGGGCATATGGAGGACTTTGTTCGCCTCGACGCACTCGGGGAACAGGTCTGCCGGACGGATGCCGACGTTCTTGTTGGCCTTATGCTTCTCCCACAGCGCACGGGTGAGAACGAAGGTCGGAACGCCACCCAGCTCATGCGGACACTGCGGACGATCTTCGAGCTCGTACTCGATCATCCAACGCTTGAAGCCGTTCGGGGATTCTGCAACGATCCAGACTTCGTCCTGGTTCATGAAGTCGAAGTGGTACTCCATCTTCGCCGCGAAGAGCTGTGCGCCGACGCGCGCGCCGCGCTTCAGGGTCATGGTGTGGTAGGACATACCAATCTTGTCGTTCACAAGACGGCCGTTGACGATACCGGCGATCTCACCGTTGACTGCGCCGACGAAGAAGTATTCGTCCTGGACGCGGTGACGGAGCATGCCGAGACCTTCCGCGATGATACGGGCGGAAACGATATCATAGAAATCCTTCGGATGGTCGAGCAGGGGACGGATGCCCTCGATGATCATCTCGATCTCCTCGTCAGTTGCCTCACGAACGAGCATATCCTCACCGGTGGTCAGCGGGATTACCTTCGCCTCATAGGGTTTCATGCCGATCGTCGGGGGACGGAGTTTCGCTTCCATTTCGTCTACCAGGATGTCATACTTGCTCATGTGTGTGCCTCCTTAATAATGATTCAGATGTGTAACGTAGCGTCCCTTTGATTGGGTACAAGCTTATTGTAGCGCAGAAATGAATCCTTGTCTATAGCTTTCTTGCAAAAACATAAAGTATATTTTGTTGCGCCCCTCCCTTATCCGCTTCCCGGTGTCTTTTGCCATTCTGCCTGCCATTTTCATGTCACATTCCGTATTTTTCAGAGGATTTCTTCAATTTTATGCCTAATTTTGTGATATTTTCCCGCTTCTTCACTCGTAAGCTCCAAGCCCTTTTGCGTTCATTGTGTTCGCTTTACCTTCAGAAATATTCTTGAATATGCAGGAATTTGTTGTGTTTCCTGCATTTTAATCCTCAATTTTTGTATGGTTCCAAACAAATTGCAAGGATTGTTGCACATTGCTTTTGTACAGTAGTATAATGTAAAAAATGAATTGTTCTGAAAGAAAGGGAAGCAATTATGGCTGAAACCATTCGCAGAATCGGTATTTTGACAAGCGGCGGCGATGCCCCAGGCATGAACGCGGCGATCCGCGCCGCAGTTCGCACCTGCGCGCAGAACGGTGTTACACCGATCGGCATCCACCGCGGATATAACGGACTCATCCACTCCGACGTTGTAGAGATGGATGCGCGCTCCGTCAACGGCATCACCTCCAAAGGCGGCACGATCCTCTACACCGCGCGCTGCGAGGAGTTCAAAACGCCCGAGGGCTTGCAGCTTGCCGTCAACTCCTGCCGATATCTGGGCCTTGACGGTTTGATCGCGATCGGCGGTGACGGCACGTTCCGCGGCGCGGGCAAGCTGTCGGAGGCCGGCATCAACACGATCGGCATTCCTGCGACCATCGACAACGACATTGGCTGCACGCACTATGCGATTGGCTTTGACACCGCGGCCAACACTGCCGTTTCCGTCATCGATAAGCTCGCGGATACCATGCAGTCGCACGAGCGCACTTCCGTCGTCGAGGTCATGGGGCACGGTGCCGGCCACCTTGCAGTATATGTCGGCATGGCCGTTGGTGCAACGGCGATCCTCATCCCCGAAAAACCGTACAATTTCGAAAAAGATGTGCTTGAGCGCATTCGCGAAGGGAAATACCGCAACAAGCACCACCATCTGATCATCGTATCGGAGGGCGTTGCGGACACGCACGAAATCGTACAGCGTCTGCATGACGATCTCGGCATCGAAGCGCGTTTGACGATCCTCGGCCACATTCAGCGGGGCGGAAGTCCCTCCGCGCGCGACCGCGTCATGGCGACCCGCATGGGACACTACGCGGTGGAGGCTTTGCTGCGCGGTGTGACGAGCCAAGTCGTTTGCTATCGCGACTCACAGCTCGTTCTGACGCCAATCGCGGAAGCGCTCAAGATGAAAAAGCCGCTTGACAGCTATATGTACCGCGTCGCAAACGAGGTCAGTATCTGAGTCTTTCGAGCCGCAAATGAAAGAACGGCGATCCCTTTTCGGATCGCCGTTCTTTTAACTTTTCGCGTCAAGTGCAAGGCTTTCAAACACCGAGCCGCGGCCGGCAAGGCAAAACATGACGGGCGCCGTTTCGCAAGGCGGGTATAAGCGACCCCGCATTCATTCCTCGTCGAGATCGATCGCGTTCCTCTCCGGCTTCGGCAGGGCTGCATCGCCGTCAAACCGCTCTGCAAGCAGCTTTGTTGTAAGGTATGCGGAGATCGCGTCGATCGCCATACGGTTTTTCCCGCCGCGCATAACGGCAAAGTCCGCGTCGTCGATATACTTTGCGATGTACTTTTCATACATTGGCTTGACCGTCTCCACGTACTGCTCCGCAATGTTGTCGATCGTACGGCCGCGACTTTTGATATCGCGCCGGATGCGTCTGAGCAGACAGATGTCGATATCTACGAGAAGGTACACCTTCAGCGACATGAGGTCGCAAAGCCGCTTATCATAGAACATATGGATGCCCTCGAGGATCAGCACCTCCGGCGGTTCGAGCAGATCGGGCTTATCTGCGCGGAGATGATTTGCGTAATCATAGGCCTTGGTCGTGATTGACCGCCCCTCGGCAAGCGCTTTGATGTCCTCGAGCATTTCATCGTAATTGAAGATTGACGGCTCGTCATAATTCAAATGCTGCCGTTCCTCAAAACTGAGGTGCGGAAAACTGCGGTAGTAGCAGTCCTGTCCGATGACCATACAGGTGCAGGACAGCGAATCCCTGATCCTTTTTGCAAGCGTGCTCTTTCCGCTGCCGCTCGCGCCGCAAACGCCGACAATTATCATAAGTAACGATTCCCTCCGAAACAGATTATTCTGCGATATGGAACAGCAGCTCGCCATAACTCGGCAGCGGCCAATATGCCTTATCCACAATACACTCGAGTCGATCCACCGTCTGCCGGAGCTGGGCCATGCGCGGCAGGATCCGATCGCGGAACACCGCAGCCTGCGTCTGCGCGTTCACCGTGGATTCCGGCGTTTTTGCCGCGGCAGCGTCGAGCGTTTCGAGCGCAAGACGGCACTCGTTCATGCGGCGGTTGAGCTCGCGCAGCATGGCGTTCTGCGCAGGCGCATCGATCCCTGCTTCCACACAGCGCGCAGCCGCTTCCGCGAGCCGCTCGCTATACCGTGCGACCGCAGGAAGAATGGTCTGCCGCGTCATTTTGATCATGGTGGACGCTTCTATCATACCTGCTGTGGCATAGTTTTGCAAGGCGATTTCGCAGCGCGCGCGCAGTTCTCCCTCCGAAAACACGCCGTGGCGCCGGAACACTTCCTGTACGTTCCTGCCAAGGCAAACATTGATCGCGTCGACGGTATTATCGATCACGGACAAGCCGCGCCGTCTCGCCTCGAGCGCCCATGCCGTATCATAATTGTTGCCGTTGAAGATCACGCGGCTATGCAGGGCATACAGTTCCGAAACGAGCTCGCGCCAAGCGGCGTCCAACGTTTCCGCCGTTTCAAGCCGATCTGCAATGCGGCGAAGCTGTTCGGCTACGATCGTGTTCAGGACGGTATTCGGCATACCCAGCGACTGCGACGAGCCGACCATGCGGAACTCAAACTTATCCCCGGTAAACGCGAACGGCGACGTGCGGTTCCGATCGGTGTTGTCGCGCTTGATATCCGCAAGCGTCGACACGCCGATGTTCATAAGCTCTGTCGGAATGGTTTCAAGATCCCCGCCGCGCGCAATGTGTTCAAGCGCTTCCGTCAGACGTGCGCCGAGGAAAACCGTGATGATCTGCGGCGGCGCTTCATGTCCGCCCAATCGGCACTCATTGCTGCTGCTCGCGCAGGCCATACGCAGCATGCCGGCGTACTCGTCCACAGCTGCGATGGTCGCAAGCAGGAACGTATAGAAGATCCGGCGGTTCTTGTCGTCCTTGCCGGGTTTGAGCAGGTTCCGTCCCGTATCCGTTGACAGCGACCAGTTGTTGTGTTTGCCGCTGCCGTTCACGTTGTCAAAAGGCTTTTCGTGCAGCAGGCAGGTCATGCCGTGACGATCCGCAATGCGGCGCATCATTTCCATGACGAGCTGGTTCTGGTCAACGGCCAGATTTGCGGAAACAAAGAGCTGTGCGAGCTCATACTGCGACGGGGCGACCTCGTTATGCTCCGTTTTGCACGGCACGCCCATACGCCAAAGCGCGTCGTTCAGTTCGTGCATAAACGCGATCACACGCTCCGGCGTCGCGGCGTAATACTGATCCGACAGCTCCTGCCCTTTTGCGGGCGGCGCGCCGAACAGCGTCCTCCCCGTATAGACAAGATCCTTGCGTTTCAAAAATGCCTGCCGATTGACAAGGAAATATTCCTGCTCCGCACCGACCGTCGGGGTCACATGTGCGGTCTCGGTATCGCCGAGCGCGCGCAGGACACACAGCGCCTGCTGATTCAGCGTCTCCATGGAGCGCAGAAGCGGCGTTTTTTCATCCAGCGCTTCACCGGAGAACGAACAAAACGCCGTCGGTATGCAGAGGCAGCTCGTGCCGTCTGCGTTACGTTTCAAAAATGCGGGGCTCGTGCAGTCCCACGTCGTATAACCGCGTGCTTCAAACGTGGCGCGCAGTCCGCCTGATGGAAACGACGAGCCGTCTGCCTCGCCCTTGATGAGCGATTTTGCAGAAAAGGCAAGGATCGGCGCATGATCAAGTTTTCCGGGCGCCAGAAAGCTGTCGCGCTTTTCCGCGGTCGCGCCGGTCATCGGTTGGAACCAATGCGTGTAGTGCGTCGCGCCCTGCTCGACCGCCCACTCCATCATCGCCTGCGCAACCTCGCCAGCCACTTCAAAGCTCAAGCCGCCGCCGCCTTCGATCGTACGCCGCAGCGCAGCATATGTCTCGGGTCTGAGCCGTTCTTTCATTACCTCATCCGAAAAAACATCCGTTCCGAACGCGGCATATGCTTTCTTCGTTTTGATCTCCGACACTCTCTGATCCTCCTTTTCTCCGTTCTCCGACACGATCATTCAAAATATTGGGAACAGAATAGCACATGACGCGCCGTTTCGCAATGACTAATTTTGAATTTTGAATATAATGGGTTGAATTTGCTGTATTTATTGCAGTTTTCTATAGAAAGTGGGGGGTATTCCTTCTAATCTGTTTTGTGTATTATATCTGTGGTGGATGTATTAATGATGCGGCTTGTATGCAAAAAACGGCGTCCCACGCGCGTTTGCGTTTGGGAACGCCGTCAACCCCCTCCGTTCGGCTTGACCTTTCGGAAGGTATTGGGATCCCGCCTTGGGGGAAAACGGGATTCCCAATATCGGCAGACCGTCCGGGCCTTTCACTTCTGCCCGCAGTCCGAATCCATTTGTCAGCAGGAAAGCTGAGCGCGCACGTCGGCGGGCAGCTCGTCCACTACGCTGTTGTTGGGGTTCATGAGCACGCTCTCTTCGAGCTTCAGTCCGAAGCTCGCGCCCTCGAACACTGCCGCATGGAGATTGCGCGGCGCTTTGCTGTCGCCTGCATTGATGACAGGAACGCCAGCCTCGCGAAGCTCGTTGAACAGTGTGTCGTTCGAACGCGTGTAGCAGGTCACGACGTCGTCGATGGCGAGCTCCGTCTTGTTAAAGTCTTTATCCATCAGAACGACCTTGCCTTCCGCGACGGAATACACGGTGCTGCTCTCATAGACCTTGACCGGGTACTTATAGGGCTTGCTGTCCAGCGCCTCCGCATCGGTCTGCTGGAACCGCTTGCGCAGCACATACATGTGAATGACTTCAACGGATGAACCGAACTCCTTCCGGTCGGTCACGATCGTGACGTCCTTGCCCAGACCTGCGAGCGCCGCAGCGGTATCTGCCGCCGCATAGTGATCGCCCCAAACGAGGACCTTCTCGCCGAGTTTCTTCATCTTGCGATCCTGCGGATGGTACGGGCAGTTGACCTTCGGGCAGGCAATGGCCTGCTCGAACGGGACGACACGCTCGCCGCCGATGCAGTCCGGGACATAGCTCGACGCGCCGGTCGCGTTCAGAACAACGTCAAACTGCTTCAATTCCTCGACGGTCGGGCAGGTGCGCAGACGAACGTCCACATTGAGCTGTTTGATCTGTGTGCGGATCCAGTCCGCATACCACTTCATCTTCTCCTTGCCGGGCGCCATGCAGCAGCCGAGGATCGCGCCGCCAAGCTCGCCGGTCTTTTCAAACAGCGTGACCTTATGGCCGCGTACGGTCGCGATTCGCGCAGCTTCCATGCCCGCGGGGCCACCGCCTACGATGCCGACCTTCAGGGGCTTATCCGTTTTCTCAAGGTGATCGAATTCCATATGGCCGCATGCCGGGTTGATCGCGCAGCCGATCTCCTTCTTCGCCATCATGCTCTCCTGCCAGCAGCCGGTGAGGCAGGAAATGCAGCGGCGGATCTGTTCGGGCTTGCCCATGTACGCCTTCATCGGCCAGTACGGGTCGCAGAGCAGCTGACGTGCAAGGCCGATCATGTCGGTATCGCCGTCCGCCACGAGCTTATCGCAGTAATCGGGGTTGCGGAACGTATGGCTGTTGATGACCGGGATAGACACGGCTTTCTTGATCGCCTGAGAAGCGTAGACCGTCCAGCCCTCGGGATAGTACATCGGGTCGAAGCCTGCGCCGGGGCTCTCCTGAATGCACTGGCTGAGATCCAGCGCCGCAACGCCCGCGCGCTCAAACTCGACCGCCATCTTGACGCTTTCCTCCAGCTCGCGTCCGCCCTCGACCCATTCGTCAACGGAATAGCGGACGAGGATCGGGAAGCTTTTGCCGCACTTCTTCTGGATGGAGGAAATGATGGCAAGCGGGAAGCGCATACGGTTCTCAAAGCTGCCGCCCCAGCGATCGATACGCTTGTTCAGATAGGGCGACATAAACTGGGAGATCAGATACCCGTGCGCGGCATGCAGTTCAACGCCGTCAAAGCCGGCCTGCTTGACGCGCCATGCGGCTTCGGAGAACTTGTCGACCATGTCCACGACCTCTTCGGTGGTCATGGCGCGGACGGGCTTTCCCTTCTCCTCCGCGTTTTCGTAGACGATCTCATGGCCTGCGCTCCAGGGCAGCTTTACGACCATATCCGTCGCGGACATGGTATTGTAGCGCGGGATCGCGCACTGGCGTCCCGGATGCTGGAGCTGAACAACGCACTTTGCGCCATACTTATGCATGCTTTCCGCAAGGCGCGCAAGACCGGGAATGAAATTATCGTTGTCCGCGACAAGTCCCGTCACGGTCGGCCTGCCGGTTGCGCCGTCCGGCGACGTTGCGCCCACGATGATGAGTCCGGCGCCGCCTTTTGCGATCTCGCTGTGATGATGGATGTCACGTTCGCTGACCGAGCCGTCCGCATTGGATGAGCTGACATCGGTCGGGACATGGCAGATTCGGTTGGCCACCGTCATGGTGCCGATCTGAATCGGGGTAAACAGGTGCGCATAATGTGCCATGATTCAACTGCTCCTTTTCTGTCTGTTGTTGTTCGATTCTGCGGAGAGTATTGCATTGAGAGTTCTGTCTGTGACGAAAAGAACGTGTCCCCGCTCTTCTGCCTTTATTGTACCGCAGAAAAACGGGGACATGAAATAGCAAAACCGATTCATTTTATGTCATATCCGGCTGCTGCGCTTGCTTCGCGGGCGCGGCTCGATCCGAGGGGCGGGAAATGTCGCTGGCCGTAATCCGTATTGCCCGGGAAAGCGGCGCTATTTCCCCTGCTGTGCGCGCCATTCCAGCGGCGTCAGCCCCTCCGCCTCCCGAAACAGTCGGTAAAACACATTGGCGTTTGCAAACCCGGCCTGCCGGACAGCCGCGCCGACATCCATATCCGTGGAAGCAATGAGCCGTCTGGCCTCAAGGTAACGGAGTTTTTGCACATATTCCTGAAAACTCATCCGCATCTGTTCGCGGAACACATGACGAAAGCGGGATTCGCTCACATAGATCATGGCGGCAAGCTCCTTTTCGTACAGCCGCTCCTGAAAGTGCTGCCCGATATAATCCAATGCAGGGCGCAGGCGCAGGTACGCCGACAGGCTCTTTTCCGCGCCGCGCTGTTCCTCCGCATTGCTCGCGGCAAGTTCCGCAAGAATGAGCATGAGCCTCGCCCGTATGAGTCGTTCGTATCCGGGCCGCCGCTCTGTCGCATCCGTCCAAAGAGCGTCAAACAGCGGGTTCAAGCGACGTCCGAGTTGGCTCTCCCCCGCAATGCGGTTGCAAAACGTCTCGCTGTCGTAGCGGAACGGCAAAAGGTATTCCGCATCCCGGATGCCCGCGCCATCCAGAAGAAGTCCCGGCAGAAAGAGAAAAAAACGGAAATGCGTTTGCTGATCCGGCTGGGTCGCGGCGCCGTGGCGTTCGAGATCGTTGATCAGAAACACGTCTCCGGCCCGGTACGCATACTGCTTTTTCTCGAAGTGGAACACACCGCCGCCCGACGTACAGATCCCCAGCTCATAGTAGTTATGCCAATGCAGACGCGGCTGCCCGTCCGTCACGGAGTCCTCGACCGCATAATCCAGCGCCGCAAACGGGAACTCCGCCGCAAGCCGGTAATCCCAGAAAAAGCTCTTCATCCGCTTCTCCTTTCATTGCAGGCAAACACGATAGGCTGTCGGCAGTGAATGCAGCGTCTCGTCGAGCCAAACCCAGCCCGCGGGCGGATCCGCCTCCGCGATCTCTGCCGCGCATACGCGCATATGCCACTCCACATGCGTAAACACGTGCTTCCGTTCATAGACGCGGATTTCTCCCTCGGGCCGCAGCCCCTTCTCCGTCAGATACGCCATCATGCCGTCAGCGGACAGCCGACGTTCCACATCCGGAAGCTGATACAGCGAGGCCAGCAGCCCCGTATCCGGTCTGCGATAGCCGAGTGTCCCCCTGTGCGAATGCAGGACAAAGACCGTTTTCTGCTCAATGCGGCGGGCTGTCTTTGCTTTTTTGACCGGCAGTTCGGCAGTCGTCCCCTCCGCCCGCGCTCTGCAATACGCTGCGATCGGGCATATCTCGCAATGCGGCGCGCCGTTTGGCGCGCACACCGTTGCGCCAAGTTCCATCATGGCCTGGTTGAACATGCCCGGCCTGTCTTTCGGCATTTGTGCAAGCAGCGTTTCCCGAACGCGTCTGCGTGTGCGCTCGTCCGCGATGTCCGACCGATCCGCATCCTTTCTTGCCATGACGCGAAGAACATTGCCGTCGACCGCTGGCACGGGAATCGAAAATGCGATAGAGGCGATCGCTCCCGCAGTATAGGCGCCGACGCCGGGCAAAGAGAGCAGCGCATCATACGACGCGGGGAGTTCGCCCCGATACTCCGTCAAGACGCGCTCCGCCGCACGCTTCAGGTTGCGCGCGCGGCTGTAGTATCCGAGTCCTTCCCACAGCTTCAGCAGGCGATCCTCGGAGACGGCCGCAAGCGCCGAGACGTCGGGAAGCTCCAAAAGAAACCGCCGATAGGCCTCTCGTACCGCTTCGACCCGCGTTTGCTGAAGCATGATCTCGCTGATCCAGATGCAATACGGATCGCGTGTCCTGCGCCATGGAAGGTCGCGCGCGTTCGCCTGATACCATTGCAATAAGACTTCTGTCCAATCCATGAAATCAGTATATCACATTCCCGCGTTTGGTGATATAATGATGCAATCGTAAAGGAGCGAAGATACCATGGATTTTTCTGACATCACAAAACAGGCAGCAACAGCCGCCGAAATCCTTCTCGATGCAGCAAAGCCCACGTCCGGCGAGATTTGCGTCATCGGATGTTCAACCAGCGAGGTCATGGGTGCGCGCATCGGTTCCGCGTCAAACGCGGACGCCGCAGCCGCGATCATGGATGGACTTCTTCCGCCGCTCATTCAGGCGGGCTTGTTCGTCGCGGTACAGGGCTGCGAGCACATCAACCGTGCGCTTTGCGTCACAAAGAACTGCCGGGACAAGTTTGATCTTACCGAGGTCACGGTCGAGCCATGGCTCCACGCGGGCGGCGCATTCGTCACAGAGGCATATCATCGTTTCTCCGGCGCGCTCATGGTCGAGGATCTGCGCGCGCGCGCAGCGCTCGGAATGGACATCGGGGATACGCTGATCGGCATGCATTTGCGCCCGGTCGTTGTTCCTGTGCATACAGATTTTAAGCATCTGGGCGAGGCAAATCTGGTGCTTGCACGCACCCGTCCGAAGTATATTGGCGGCCCGCGGGCGCATTACGGAGCTTTTTCGGAGTCCCGACAGGTGTGATTTTTACATATTTAGGGGAAAATGTGCCGTTTTGGGACGAAAACACAATATAATGTTTGCAAAGTAGAAGACAGTTGTTCTATAATATTGTTGGTGTCCGTGTACGGGTCTGTGGTTGAAAGTCGATGCCAGTCGCAGGCAAAACGATCCACGTAAGCGGGGGCAATTCCCGTGAGCATGGTGCGGTCTAGATGTAAGTCCAACCGGGTTCGCCCGAGAGGGGTAGTAGTGGGGAGCCACAACGGCTTATGAGCGAACCTCCCTGTTGGCGTGTGTGGGGGCAAAAACCAGGTCAGCCGTTGCAGGGATACCGAAAAATTACTGCCTTAAGGCAAAGGGGAAAGAAAGTAACATGTTCCAAAACAAGACACTGGTTTGCAAGGATTGTGGCGCAGAGTTCGTTTTTACGGCTGGCGAGCAGGAGTTCTATGCGGAGAAGGGTTTCCAGAATGAGCCCGTTCGCTGCAAAGCTTGCCGTTCCAACCGGAAGTCCCAGCGTGGCGGCGATCGTGAAATGTACGACGCCATCTGTGCAGAGTGCGGCAAACCCACCAAGATCCCGTTCCAGCCGCGCAACGATCGTCCCATCTATTGCAGCGAATGCTTCCAGAATCACAAGAACCACTAACTCTTGTCTTCTGACCTGAGTAAACCGACCAAAAAAGCGTGCAATTCTCATTGCACGCTTTTTATTTGCCGCGCGGTCATCGCTTGACGGCTCTTGTGGCGAAATACGTCGGCACGCCATACTCATGCAGCGGGCCGCGGCCGTTCGTGTCCTCATAAACGTCGAGCAGCGTGAATCCCGCGCGAAGCTGACCGCCGATCTGCTCGCCGATATCATGGGAAAACTCTATGCCCCAGTCGTTCTCCATCGACACCTTATAGAGCGCGGGATCCTTCAGCGGGTTGAACGGCAGCCGGAAGCGAAGCGCGCGCTCCTCATCATCGAATGCAAAACCGATCCCGTTGTCAAGTCCGGCCAGCAGCGTCCCGCCCGGTTTCAGGACACGGAAGCACTCCCGCCAGACGGGTTCCACCTGCTCGATATACACGTTGGATACCGGATGAAAGATGAGGTCGAACTGTTCATCGGCAAACGGCAGCGGTTTCGCCATATCCGCGCGAACGATATCGATCGAATAGTTCTCCCGTTCGGCTACCATGCGCTCGCTCTCAAGCTGTTTCTCGGAGAAATCAAGCACAGTACAATGTGCGCCCTGTGCGGCAAAAACGGGCATCTGCTGCCCGCCTCCGGACGCAAGACCCAGCACCGCTGCGCCCCGAAGCGGCGGAAACCATGCTTTCGGCACACATTTGACCGGGGTGAGCAGCATCTCCCACTCCCCCGCCTTTGCCCGGAGAAAGGCTTCATGGTCGATGGGGCGTCCCCATTCCCAGCCTTCGTTTACCCATCGGTCGATCGTTTGTGCATTCTTTTCCGTATACTCCATGTTCCCTCCTCCGAGGGCAACGATCCGTCAGCCCGTCTGCGTCCGCAACCGTGCCGGTCTATTTTTCATTCGCATCCACGCGTTTCCGCGCTTCCGCCTGGTCCTCATAGGACAAGCGCTGTATGCCCGTCTTTGGATCCAGATTGACTTTTGCGATCAAAAGATTGGTCGCATACGCCTGTGCATCACGTTCTTTTTCGTGTTTCATGCGTTCGCCTCCCTCCGTCTGTTCTTTCAGCATAGTATGGCCGAAAAGCAAGCGGAGGCATCAGGCAAACGGAATCCACACCTGCGCTGTCGGGAAGAATGATCGCCGCCCGACAGAAGAAAACCGCCTCTCCGACGCTCGGAAAAGGCGGCGACACACTCTCGGGGCGACGCAGGAGCGCATCGTCCCGCGCATCTCTCTCATTCTGCGGCAAACGCCTTGTAGATCGCGCGCATAGCGTCTTCAAAGTCGTCGCTTTCAATGCCGACGATGATGTTCATTTCCGAAGAGCCCTGATCGATCATGCGGACGTTGATGCCCGCTTCATACAACGCGCCAAACAGCCGCGCCGCAGTACCGACGCTGCGCACCATGCCCTTGCCGACCGTTGCGATGAGCGCCATATTGGACTGCAGCTCGATGGTGTTCGGATTGCAGTCTCTGCGAATCTCCCGAAGGATCTGCTCGAGATGCTCCTTGAGCTTCAGATCTGCGATGACGAGCGACATCGTGTCGATGCCGGACGGCACATGCTCGAAGGAAACGTTGTATCGCTCCAGTACGCGCAGCAGCCGGTAGCCGAAGCCGACCTCGTTGTGCATGTTGTCCTTGAACACCGTGATGACCGTGAACCCTCTGCGACCCGCAATCCCCGTCAGCGTTCCCGAACGCTTGTAATACTGGAGGTAGCTGTCCGGCACGACCATGGTCCCCTCTTCCTCCGGCGCATTCGTGTTGCGCACGTTGATCGGGATATGGGCCTTCCGCACCGGAAAAATGGAATCCTCATGCAGTACGGTCGCGCCCATATAAGAAAGCTCGCGCAGTTCCGAATACGTTACCGTGCGAATGACCTTCGGGTTCTCGACGATGCGCGGGTCCGCCATCAGAAAGCCCGAAACGTCCGTCCAGTTCTCATACACGTCCGCATGCGCGGCGCGCGCCACGATCGCGCCCGTAATGTCCGAGCCGCCGCGGGAGAAGGTTTTGATACTGCCGTCGCGCTTTCTTCCGTAGAATCCCGGTACAACGACCTTCTTCATCGTTTCGAGCTTCTGCGACCAGATCAGCGTCGTTTCGTCATCATAGGTTCCATCCGAGTGGAAGCAGATCAATTCCGCTGCGTCCACGAATTCAAATCCGAGATAATCCGCAAGCAGCAAGGCGTTCAAGTATTCGCCGCGGCTTGCCATATAGTCCTCGGATGCGCCGTTCTCCAGATTCTTGGCGATCGCGTCAAGCTCCGCACTGATATTCGTCGAAAGCCTCAGTTCGCGCTCGATCGAGCAATAGCGTTCACGGATCTTGTCCCAAGTGTCCTGGTAGCTTGCGCCGCTTGCAAACTGCGCATACGCAAGATACAGCAGATCCGTCACCTTATCGTCGCCGAGAAACCGCTTCCCCGGCGCGGACGGCACGACGAACTGCCGCGCAGCATCCGCCTCGATAATCGCCTTTACTTTCCGAAACTGTCCGGCATCCGCCATGGAGCTTCCGCCGAATTTTGTCACTTTGATCGCCATAGTATCCGTTTCCTGTTCTAAAGTTTTCGTCTCCGTCAGCGTTCGATCAGCCTGCACTCCATATAATAGCGCTTTTCGTTCGCTTCGCCCATGGAAAATGTCTTGCGCGGCAGTGCGCCGTCATACACCACGGTCGGGAACAGCTCGGACTTTGCCATTGCAGGCAGCAGGAACCCGATCGCGTTCTCTTTTTCCGAAAGCTCGCGCACGACGTCCGCGCCATGGATGTAGTCTACCTCTGCGCCGGGATGTGTGCGGATCACCGCATCGATCGCGTTTTGCAGCGTTCCGACCGCAAGCTGCTGTGCCGGCTCGCGAACGACAAAACTGCCCGCGCGGTTTTTCGTAAAGAACGGGATCACATGCGTTTTGCCGCCCTCTGCGGGCAGGACTTCCTCCACGATCTCCGCATCGCCGTTCTGCTCGGCAAGTTCATGGAGGATCGCTTCCGCGGCAATCCCGCCTTCTACGCCGAACAGTACACGATGGATCGGCTCAAACACGATCCCGTCGTCGTGGACGTTTTCGACCTCGACGAGCGCGTAACGCGCAGGATGATCCGCCTGTTTCTCCTTGGGCAGCGTCGCTTTGATCTTTTCCCAATTGGCCTTTGCCGTAGCAAAGCTGTGGTTGCCGTCGCCCATGGCAAACAGCAGCGGCGCATGATCGCCGTACTTCTCACGGAACGCATCCGCGTCGGTAAGCGCCGCAAGCGCGTCGAGCACGGCTTCTACGTCTTTTTCTTTGCTGACAAGACGGCCCGTGATGTGCCCGCCGTTCTGCATGAGGTCGGTATCATAGAGCAGAGGAAGCTCCGCCGCCTTTGCGACGAGCGGTTCGATGACAGTACGCTTCGGGTCATCGATGAGCACAAGAATGTGCGGCAGCTCGACCGGCGCGCCCTCCCGGATACGCAGACGCGGCGGGATACGGTCAACGATCGTCCCCTCCGTGGCGCGGATCAGCGTCGTCGCGCCCTTGTTGTAATCATATTGCTCAAGGTCGAGCGCCATGACCAATCCCTGGCGGGTTTTCCCCTCGACCGTTCTCGTCACGAGCACAAAGCCCTGCTCGCGTTCTTCAAGAACGCCGAGTGCCATATACGCACGCATATTGCTCCGAATGGCTTCGATCCGCTCCGCTTCGCCGGGCTTGCCGAGATACGCTTCCGGAAGGATTAGGTCGAGCGTCGTCGGTGCGTCGCCGATGATTTCACGCGCCTTTTCCCAGTATTCGGGCTGGGAGGTATACTGATCGCAGGCAACGACCGCCCACTTTTGGAAATCCGCGTCCGCAGGCGGGAGCATGACCTTGGGTACGAGTACGCCGACATCGTTTGCATAACGCGCCATGAGAAATCCTCCTGTGCTCAAAAATCATTTGGTGTACAAAAATATTCTATTATTATACGTTAGTTTCTCCGTCCCCGCAAGATGCAATGTCTTTGGGCATTCCCGACTTGTACGGTTTTCGAGATCAGAACGCATTTTCGATCACGACCGGCGGCACCGGCGTTCCATAGGCATTCGTTCTGCCCTTTCCTAAAAACGGGGAATAGTCCGTGACCGTGATCCTCCGAGCCAGCGGGTCAAACGTCAACAGACGAAGATACCCGATTCGTGTCAGCCGCTTCGCGCTCTGGTCGTTATGGCGCAGCGCCGTGACCAAACGTTCCGCCACGCCGTCGCCGTCGTCATCAAAAGTCTCCTCGTAGCGCGCGTCCTCCTTCACGTGGCCGCAGAGCACGAGCCGGACATTTTTGCACTGCGCCACGATGCCGTCGCGGCAACGCTGTCCCCTGGGCGTCAGCGTACTTGTCCGCGGCCCCATGTAGGACAGATAGCTGTGGACCGCGAGGATCCCGTAGCAATCCGGGTTCGCGTCAAACACGCTGCGCGCCCATGCAAAGCCGTCTTCATCGATCGAGAGATAGCCGAGCGCAAGCACGAGCACGTCCATACCGCCGGCGGAAAACCGCACATAATACCCGGCGCCGTCTTTATACTGGCAGTCCGGGTCCTGCCGCTGTATGAAGCCCTGTTTTTGGAGCGGTTCATACCCGCCCCGCTTCTTTGCGACGTCATGGTTGCCCGCGGCGGGAACGAAGGGAATGTCCCCGAGCGAATCGATCGCGGGGCTGATGCGTGACCAGTAGGTATCGTTCCAGCCGTTTTCCACGATGTCGCCGGTATGCACGACGAGCTGGATACTCTCGGCTTCCCTGTTCTGAACGACCCAGTCGAACATCGGTTGGATCGCGGCTGAAAGTCTTTCGCTCTTGGACATTGTCTGCGTATCCGACATCCATACGATCGAAAAGGGTGTTGGCTCCGGGGTCGGAACCGGCGTCGGAACCGGCGTGGGCGCCGCCGTCTGCTCGATCGTTGGCGCCGTGGTGTCGGCAGCGGCCATGGAGTTCTGCTGCTCTGCTCCGCAGCCTGCAAGCAAAATCGTGATCAGGCATGCGGCAGCGATCACGGCAGGGCGGCAGCATGGATGTTTTCTGTGCGTTTCATTCACGGCAGCACTTTCCTCTCCGTTCGGTTTTCGTTTGCTCAAAGCGATTTCGCAAGCGTCGCGACCATCACGGCCTTGATCGTATGCATCCGATTCTCCGCTTCATCAAATACGACGCTGTGACGGCTGCGGAACACCTCGTCCGTGACCTCCATACAGGTCAGTCCGAACCGCTCGAAAATGTCGCGTCCCACGACCGTGTTGAGATCGTGGAATGCCGGCAGGCAATGCAAAAACAACACGTCCGGATTGCCCGTTCGGCGTAGCGCGTCCATGGTCACGCGGTATGGCTCGAGCAGCCGGATCCGCTCCGCAAACTGCGCTTCCTCACCCATCGACACCCAGACGTCCGTATAGACTGCATCCGCGCCCTCGAGGCCGTCCAGTGAATCGGTCTGTTCGATACTGCCGCCGGTCTCTTTACAGAGTTCGCGCATCTTGGCGGTCAGCTTCTCGTCCTGCCAAAGCGTTTTTGGCGCGATGGCCGTAAAGCGCATCCCCATCTTGGCCGCACCGATCATCAGAGAATTCCCCATATTGTTCCGCGCATCGCCCATATAGACGAATTTACACTCGGAAAGCGGTTTTTTGAGGTGTTCCTCCAGTGTCATAAGATCCGCAAGGATCTGCGTCGGGTGGTACAGATCGGTAAGTCCGTTCCAAACCGGCACGCCGGAATATGCAGCGAGGTCTTCAACGACCTGCTGTGAAAAACCGCGGTACTCGATGCCGTCGTAGAATCTGCCGAGCACCCGCGCGGTATCCTCGAGCGACTCCTTCTTTCCCATCTGACTGTTGCTCAAAAACGTTGCGTGCGCCCCCTCGTCGAGCGCCGCGACCTCAAAGGCGCAGCGAGTGCGGGTCGAGGTTTTTTCAAACAGCAGCACGACGTTTTTTCCGGCGAGCCGAAGCTTGCGTTCGCCGGCCCGCTTTTCCTCTTTCAGATTGTGTGCAAGATCGAGCAGGAACCGGATCTCCTCTGGTGTATAATCAAGCAGCGTCAGAAAATTTCTTTTGTAAAGGTTTTGTTTCATTGCGGGATCCAACGTTTTCATGGGTTTCAAATCTCCTCTCGATAAAATGGCATTGACATGCAGCGCGGACCGCCTCTGCCGCGTGAAAGCTCTGCGGACGGAATCTCATGCACGGTCACGCCGTAATCGCGCAGGATCCGGTTGGTCACATGATTTCGCGAAAAGGTCACGACCTCGCCCGGTGCGACGGCAAGCGTGTTCGCGCCGTCGTTCCATTGCTCACGCGCCGCGTCGATGACGGAACCGCCGCCGCAGGCGATGAGCGTGACCCGATCCAAGCCGAGCACACGTGCAAGCGTATCCTCCAGCGTCCCCTGCTGCTCGGAAATGACAAGCCTGTCGCCGCGCTTTTCCAGCAGGAAGCATCGCAGTGCCGCAGCTGCCGCCGGATGGACGGTAAATTTGTCACGGTCTACCATGGTCATGACGGTATCGAGGTGCATATAGGCGCGCAGCTTCGGAATGTCGATCGCAAGAACACGGCGAACCTGCGTCTCTTCCGAAATCAGGCGCTCCGCGAGCAGTTCCACCGCCTGCGGACTTGTGCGCTGCGACACGCCGATCGCCACGGTATCCCGCGAAAGCACCAGAACGTCTCCGCCCTCGATCGAAAAAGATTCCGTGCGTTCATGATACCGCGGCGCGTTCCGAAACACGGGGTGATACCGAAAAATAAAATCTCCGAAGAGCGTTTCACGCTGGCGCACAAGGTTTGCCATACTGGAAATGCACACGCCGTCGGCCACATTAAAAAACGGATCCCGCGTGAAATACATGTTGGGCATCGGATCGACGAGAAACGGATAGTCGTCGTCGATGTAGTCCACAAGATGCTTTCGTGCTCTGCCCTCGACCTGCTGCTTGCGCACGCCGCTGACCATGAGACTCAGCATTTCCTTCGGCGGGAACGACAGCAGGAATGCTTCCGCCTGCTTCTCCATGCCGTGAACATTCGGTCCGGCCTCTTTGAGATACTGCCGCACCATCTCCCGGCGCACCGCAGCGTTCTGCACGGCCTCGGCGGCGAGATCCAGCACATACAGCACCTCGACGCCGCAGCCGCGAAGCGTTTTTGCAAAGCAGTCGTGTTCTTCGCGCGCATGCACAAGATAAGGAATATCCTCAAACAGCTGACGTGACAGATACTCCGGCATAAGGTTTTCAAGCTCTGTTCCGGGGCGGTGCAGCAGGACTGTTTTCAGTTTCCCGATCTCTGAATGGATCTGAATGGGTGATTGGAACATAGATCTGCCTCCTTACATCTTATCATAGACGATTCGCTGCATAGAATCAAGCATATGCAGCTGTTGTATTCACAAAAAACGTGGTATACTACTCCCATGAAACGTCATTTTCTGATCTTAATTTCCGTGCTGTTTCTGCTCTGCGGCGGATGCGCCAGAACGGATGCGCCGGCGTCTCCCACGGCGGAGAGCTCTCCGATCGTGGAGCTGCTTCTTGCCGATCCCACGCCGTCGCCTACGCCCATGCCCACGAACACGCCGATCCCGGACGCGCTGAACGCGGACTCCGGGCAATACACCATTGCCTGGATCTCCGATACGCAGTACTACAGCCGCAAAAACAACGGTGTGTTTGAGTGCATGACGCAGTTTTTGCGGGACAACGCGGATCGGATGCGCCTTGCCTACATTGTTCACACGGGCGATCTCGTTCATAACCGGGACGTGCCGGAACAGTGGGCGGTCGCCGACCGCGCCATGCAGATCATCGACGATCTTCCGAACGGCGTTGCGGCCGGCAACCATGACGTCGGCACAAAGCCGGAGGACTGCGACTACTCGTACTTTTCCCGCTATTTCGGCGAATCCCGTTATGCCGGAAAGTCCTGGTACGGCGGCAGCTTTGAGGATAACCGCGGTCATTTTGACCTTATCAGCGCCGGTAATACGGAGTTCCTTTTCGTCTACCTCGGCTATCAGGTGACGCAGGCAGGTATGGACTGGGCGCGCGAAACGTTCGCGGCGTATCCGGATCGCGTCGGCGTGCTCGCCGTACACGACTATTTTTACCATGATCTCTCGCTCACAGAACAGGGACAGCTGCTCTACGACAACGTCGTGAAGCCCTCAGGGAACCTCTACCTCGTCATGTGCGGACACCGGTACAACTGCGACCGCGTTCCCGTCGAGCTGGATGACGACGGCGACGGCGTTCCGGATCGCACGGTGCTCCAAATGATCGCGAATTATCAGGCCATTGGCGATGCCGCCGCCGCCGAGCGCACGGGTGGAGACGGCTATATTCACTTCCTGCAGGTCGATGATAACGCGGATGTGATCCGCTACACCAGCTATTCCCCCTACATGGACGACTATGTGTATTTCGATGAGCCTGCGCACCAGATGGAAAAATACGCGTTTTCCGCCGAGGGCGAGCAGGGACAGGTGCCGATCCCGTGGCCGCATTGACGTTTGGACAATGATTTTTTGAAAAAGTGATATAAAATATATGATTTCCTGTTGACAGCGGCCGCGAACGGTGGTAAAGTAACTGCAATGATTTTTTTGCAGCTTTTTGCAGGAAAGGAGCGCACCATGCAGGCAAAGCAGTCGAGCAGGAATACCGCATTTGCGAACGCATTCTGTGCGCCCGCTTGCTGTGCTGCTATGGTCGCTTTCATCCGTACGCTCAACGTTCAGTTGGGCGTACTTCTTATTTTGGCCGTACTTATTATTTGCGTACTGATTAGCCTGATTGTACGCCCCAGCGTTCCTTGAATCGGACTTGACCGCAAACACCAAGCTTGCACTGCGGCGGCTCCGTTCAAGGACGGGGCCGCTGTTTTGTAGAAAGAGATATTTCAACCGGGAGGAAACCACAATGAAAAGAACCATCAGCTTTGTCATGGCAGTCGTTATGCTGGCAGCCTGCTTCGCTTTTGCGGGCTGCTCGAAAAGCGCCGGCTCCAACGTTATCAAGATCGGCATGCAGGGCCCGTACACCGGAGAAACCGCGGTCTACGGTCTCGCTGTGAAAAACGGCGCCGAACTGTACTTCAATCAGGTCAATGCAAACGGCGGCATCAACGGCAAGCAGATCGAGGTTGTCAGCTATGATAACAAGGGCGATGACGCGGAGGCCGTCAATGCGTTCAACCGTCTTGTCGACGGCGGCATCACCGCGTTCCTCGGCGACGTTCTGACGGGCAACACGCTTGCAGTCGTGCCGGAAGCCTACGCCATCAACATGCCGATGATCACCGCTTCCGCGACGGCGGCTGCCGTTACGGTCAACGAGGACGACGGCACGGTCTATTCCAACGTGTTCCGCTCCTGCTTCATCGATCCGTTCCAAGGCGAGAAAATGGCGACCTATGCCGCGGAGGAACTCCATGCTAAGACCGCCGCCGTTATCGCGCTGACCGGCGACGCCTACGCAGCGGGCCTTGCGGAAGCCTTTACTGCAAAATGCGGCGAGCTCGGCGTGACCGTTGTTGCCTCCGAAGGGTACGCAAAGGGTGATAAGGACTTCAACGCACAGCTCACCAACATCATGTCGAAGAATCCCGACGTTGTCTTCTGCCCGAATTACTATGAGGACGACGGCATGATCATCACGCAGGCCCGTGCGCTCGGTCTCGATGCAATGTTCCTGGGCGGCGACGGCTGGGGCGGCGTTTCCGATTACGCTTCTGCAGAAGATCTGGAGGGAAGCCTGTACTGTTCCGCATACGCTCCCGAATCCACCGATGCAGTCAAGGCGTTTGAGGCGGCTTACATGGAAGCCTACGGAGAGCCCGTGCCGAACATGTTTGCTGCGCTTGCCTACGACGCGGCCGCCGTGCTCTGTGCAGCACTGACCAAGGCGGAGGAAAGCGGCGCGGCGACTGGCTCCGACGAGTACAAGCAGGCCGTCATCGATGCGATCCGCACGGAGGGTTCGAGCGTGGTCGGCGTCACGAGCGCGACCGGCTACACCTTTGACGACAGCAATAACCCCATCAAGGACGCGGTCATCATGGAGCTTGTGAAAGGCAGAGAGGTCTTTAAGGAGATCTATTAAGTCGGCGCCCGTATCCGAAATTACCTTTTTTCCGAATATCGTATGAAAACTGCCGCACTGTGCGGAGGCAAACGCCTCCGCACGGTTTCGGCGTAACAGAAAGGGAATTCTATGTCCGCCTTATCCACCATTCTCCGGCAGATCATCAACGGACTCCAATCCGGCTCGATCTATGCGCTTGTGGCGCTCGGCTACAGCATGGTCTACGGAATCATCATGCTGCTGAACTTTGCGCACGGCGACATCATCATGATCGGCGCATACATCGCCTGGCTTTGTATGGCTCGCTTTGCGCTCAACCCGGTCTTTGCGATCCTGTTCGCGATCCTTGGCTGCGTACTGCTCGGCGTTTCGATCGAGAAGATCGCCTACAAGCCGCTCAGGAACTCTCCCCGCATCTCTCTGCTCATCACCGCGATCGGTATTTCTTTCCTTTTAGAAAATGCGGCGCAGATGATCTTTGGGGCGGGCGCACAGGTCATTCCCCCGTTTTTCACCGTTCCGAATGCTTCCATCGGGCAGGTTGAGATCCCCGGCACCGCCATTGTGACCGTCGCTGTCACCGCGCTGTCGATGGTCGCGCTCACGCTGCTCATTCAGAAAACCAAGATGGGAAAAGCTATGCGTGCAGTCTCCGAAGATACGGGTGCGGCACAGCTCATGGGCATCAACATCAACCGCACGATCTCCTTCACCTTCGCGATCGGTTCCGCACTTGCAGGGATCGGCTCCGTGCTCTACTGCACGGCCTATCCGCAGGCGACTGCGACCATGGGTTCCATGCTCGGTCTGAAGGCGTTCGTCGCCGCGGTTCTCGGCGGCATCGGCTCCATTCCCGGCGCGATGATCGGCGGTTTTGCCATCGGTCTTGCGGAGGCGCTCGTTTCCGCCGCCGGACTTTCTGTCTGGAAAGACGGCGTAGTTTTCGCGATCCTGATCGTCGTTCTGCTTGTCAAGCCCACGGGCATTCTGGGCCGCTCCATGTCGGAGAAAGTTTGAGGAGGTGCGAACCATGGAAAAGAAACAGAAGCGAATCCCCATGCCGCTGCGCTACCTCATCAATACAGTCCTGTTTGCGGCATTCCTCTTTCTCGGAAATCTGCTGATCAACGAGCACATCATTTCGACCTATCTTTCCAAGGTCATCGTGCTCATCGGCATCAACATCATCCTTGCAGTATCTTTGAACATTGCGACCGGCTATCTCGGCCAGCTGCCGCTCGGCCACGCGGGCTTTATGGCGGTCGGCGCCTATGCCTCCGCGATTTTTATGACCCGTACCGCGATGAACGCCTCGATCTCCTTCCCCATCGGCATTCTGATCGGCGGCATCGTTGCGGCGCTGTTCGGCATAGTGATCGGCATCCCGGCTCTGCGGCTCAAGGGCGACTATCTCGCCATCATCACGCTGGGCTTTGGCGAGATCATCCGCGTCGTGCTGCTCAATATCGACAGCGTTCTTGGTTTTAAACTCACCTACGGCGCCGCGAGTCTCAAGAACATCCCGAAGGAAACAGACTTCCTCCGTACCTATCTCTGCGTCGGGATCGTCTGCTTTTTGATCCACACGATGATGAAATCACGCCACGGCCGCGCGATCCTCTCAGTACGCGAAAACGAGATCGCTGCCGAAAGCTGCGGCATCAACCTGACATTCTATAAGACGCTGGGCTTCACCGCTTCCGCATTCTTTGCGGGCGTTGCCGGCGCGTTGTACGCAAGCTATCTCGGTATTCTGAACCCTTCGGGCTTCGGCTTCATGAAGTCGATCGAGATCCTCGTCATGGTCGTGCTCGGCGGCATGGGCTCCATGCTCGGTTCCGTCGTTTCCGCAACGGTTCTGACCGCGGTGCCGGAGCTGCTGCGCGCATTCTCCGATTATCGAATGATCGTGTACTCGCTTCTTTTGATCGTGGTCATGATCTTCAAGCCCTCCGGTCTGCTTGGACAGTATGATTTCTCACTGTCGCAGCTGCTTGAAAAGCTCCTGAACCGCGAACCGAAAGAGAAAAAGCCGAAGAAACCGAAAAACAAGCGTGCGGTATCAGAAACGAACGCATCGTCCGCCGAAGGAGGTGAAGCCTGATGGACAAACTGATCCCGATCCCGAGCCGCGGACTTTTGACCGAGCGCGATATTGACAAGCCTCCGATCCTGGACATTCACAGTCTCGGCATCGACTTTGGCGGTCTGCACGCTGTTGAGAATTTCACCCTCGTCATGGGCCGCACGGAAATCACCGGACTCATCGGGCCGAACGGCGCGGGCAAGACCACGGTGTTTAACCTCATTACGAACGTTTACCAGCCCACGCGCGGCGTGATCCTGCTCGACGGCATCGACACAAAGGGGAAGCGCACCTACCAGATCAGCCAAATGGGCGTTGCGCGTACCTTTCAGAACATTCGCCTGTTCGGGAATCTCACCGTGGAGGAGAACGTGCTCATCGGTCTGCACAATCAGATGCGCTATCCGCTTCCGAGCGCGCTGCTGCGGCTGCCTGACTACTGGAAGCAGGAAAAGAAAGCGCATGAACGCGCACTGGAACTGCTCTCGATCTTTGACATGCAGGATCTGGCGCAGCATCAGGCGGGCTCCCTGCCCTACGGCGCGCAGAGACGGCTTGAGATCGTCCGTGCGCTTGCGACAAACCCGAAGCTGCTGCTGCTCGACGAACCAGCCGCAGGCATGAATCCCGCGGAAACCGCAGAGCTTATGGGGAACATTCGCAAGATCCGCGACACCTTCCAGATCGCGATCATGCTGATTGAGCACGATATGTCGCTCGTCATGGGTATTTGTGAGGGCATCGCCGTGCTGAACTATGGCAAGATCATCGCCAAGGGTTCGCCCGAAGAAATCAAAAGCAACCCGGTCGTCATCGAGGCGTACCTCGGAAAGAAGGAGGCGTGAGATCACCATGCTGTGTGTGAACGACATCAACGTATATTACGGCAATATTCATGCGATCAAGAACGTTTCCTTCGAGGTCAACGACGGTGAGATCGTAACGCTGATCGGTGCAAACGGCGCAGGCAAGAGCACGATCCTGAAAACGATCTCCGGCCTTCTGCGGACGCGAACCGGCGGTATCCACTTTGAGGATCGCGACATTCATGCCGTCGCGCCCCACAAGATCGTTGCAATGGGTCTTGCGCATGTGCCGGAGGGGCGGCGCGTCTTTCAAAACATGACCGTTGAGGAAAACCTCGAAATGGGTGCGTTTACCCAGCCGCTCAGCGGTGTTTCGGAGTCCATCGCGGATGTATATGCACGGTTCCCCCGTCTGAAGGAACGCCGCAGGCAGATCGCCGGCACGCTGTCCGGCGGTGAGCAGCAGATGCTTGCCATGGGGCGTGCGCTCATGTCGCATCCGAAGCTGCTGATGCTCGACGAGCCTTCCATGGGACTTGCGCCGATCCTTGTACAGCAGATTTTCGACATCATTCTGGAGCTGCACGAGCACGGCACCACGATCCTGCTCGTTGAACAAAACGCGCAAATGGCATTGTCCATTGCGACGCGCGGTTATGTACTTGAGACCGGGAACATTGTTCTCGAGGGTACCGGTCAGGAACTTTTGAACAGCTCTGCCGTCAAAAAAGCATATCTGGGCGGATAACAGCCACAGATCTGCATACGGTATTTCGAACTGGGTCTCCGCTGCTGTGCGCACGGAGATCTTGTTTTTATGCGCACGCTTGCCGACGGCAGCAAATCACATCTTTTTCTCTTGTTTACGCAACCGATCTCTCCATGCTACGCTCTATACAGGTACAAGCGCTTGATGTCTTGAAAAGGAGGCGATCAAAACCGCCATGCTTCCGTATGAAGCCTACTTTGACCGGGTCTACGACGAAACCTACCGCGCACTTCTCCGGCAGGCTCTCCTCAAGTTATCCGATCCGTTCGACGCGGAAGATGCGTTACAGAACGCCTATGTGCGTTTCCTGCGCCGCATCAAAAAGCACGGATTCTCGGACATCTCCGATCCCGGTGCTTTTCTCTATAAGTCGCTCTGCCACGAGATCACGCAGCACTACGCCGCGCGCGCCGTTCGAAAAGAACGTGAAACGCCTCTGCCGGATGCCGTTCTCCCGGACGACGGGCAGGAGGTATCGCTCCGCGCGCTCGACGCTGTGGCTGTCAAGGAGATATTCACGCTTGCCCGCGCACTGCCCGCAGAGGTCTACAGAACATTCGTACTCTATTACGGTTTCGACATGTCCGTCGCAGAGATCGCCCGCTCGCTTGGCGTTTCCGAAGAAGCGGTCAAGAGCCGTCTCTTCCGCGCCCGCCGCAGTATTCGATCCGAATTGCATAAGAAAGGAGACCTTGCCCTATGACCGAAAAAGAACTCTATCGGCAGACGCTCGAACGCGCACTGTTATCTGGCGACGCAATGAAGCGCCGCATTCTCCGGGAATCGGACGCAGAAAACGTTTCTCCCGCCCGGGAAACGGGTTGCGGCGCGGGAAACGCTGCGCCGCGGCTTCACCGGCGCAGGCTCAGCCGTTCTCTCCTGTATATCGCGGCCGCGCTGCTCGTATGCATCGGCACGGCGATGGCCGTTCCCTCGACACGCGCTGCTGTTCTGAAGATCCTGACGCCCGTGGTTGAACCCGGCGATTACCTCTCCACGCCAAAGGACGAACGCGAAACGAATCCCGCCATGGACGCGGCGATCGAAACGCCCGATTCAGAGGCTTATACCGTGACCATTGCCGCCGCAAGGGACGCGGTTTGGCAGGCCTGGGCGGAAAAGCTCCGGCTCGAAATCGACGAGCTGCTCTATGACGGCGAGCAGGCGTACATCACCGGAAAGCTGTACGGGAATGCTGCAAGCCTGTTCCGTCCCTTGTCCGAGTACACGGTGACGGAGGCCGAGGGCGGCGTGCTCCATTCGGCTCCGGACGATATGGTCTTCGCATATGCGCTCTACTCCGTCGATGGGGGCGCTTTCGGCGAAGATCCCACGCCGAGCATCGTCTACCGTGCTTCCGATGACGAGCTGCTCCAAATGGTACAAAACGAGGACGCCGTACCCGTCAGCATCAGCTTTTTTGCCGGGCAGGGGCTCAAAGGCAGCCACACGCTCTCGCTCCGGCTCTGCTTCTACGACATGGCGACGCTCCGCGCTTGGAACGAGACCGGCGCGAGCGATTTGCCCGAGCCCTGTGTGACGCTCCTTGTGGAGGACCTCGGCTTTGACGCGACCGCAGGCACGGAGAGCATTTCCTTCCTCACCGTTCCCGCCCCGGTTCCGTTGATGGGCGACGCGCTCGTTTTCTCCGGCGCGGAAAGCTTAAACGGCGATACCGCCATGGTCGGAAACGACAGGCTCTCGCTTGAGGGCGGCAGCTTCTCCTTGCTCGCCGTCCGTCAAAAGCTCGAAGGCACGGAGTTCACCGTCCGCATTCAGCCGCCCGCAGGCTGGACAAAGCAGCAGTGCCATATGTTCAGCAACTATATGGACGTGGTCTTCCTTGTAGACGGGGAGAATCAGGGCAAAGCCTACAGCTCCATGAAGTTCTACGGCCCCGAAAACGGTTCGCGCGCGAGGCTCGAACGCATCCTTCCAAAGAATGCGGAAAAGATTGATCTGGAGCGCGATATCGTCTTTACGATTTCGACCGCCATGCAGCCTGCGGACTGGGACGCGACACAATCCTTCGCCCTGCTGCTCGTGCATTCCGAGATGCAAAGCTACAACGGCGTTGCTGTCCCGGAAAACGGTCGTGTCAGCGCTCCTTACAAGCCGAACGGCTGGACGGAGGACACGGCGGCGCGCAAGTATCCCGACTGTCCGCTGTATGTGAAGGGCGGAAACTGATCGTTTCCCGCGCAATGCCGCAGCGGCGCACTGATCAGATTGCGCAGTCTGCATGCAGTACACGCCGCATATATGCGTGACTGAAGGCGCCGTTCGCAGAACGCGGATCCGTGGAGCTTTCGGTTCCGAAAGTAGCCCCAAACCCGCAAAAGAGCCTTCTCTCCGACCGGAGCAGAGGCTCTTTCTTTGTGAAACGACTTGTGCCTTATCGGCAGAGATCCCGGTACAGCTCCGGCCGTCGCGTGCGCAGCATATAGAAGTATTCGCGTGCCTCGCGAACTGCGTCGTAATCGACTGTTCCGCACAGCGTCGCTTCATCCTTGCCGAGCACTGTCTCCGCAGCGCCTATGGGCGAAAACAGGCTGCTCATACCGAAGTATTCCAGTTCCCGGTCTTTGCCCGCATGGTTGCAGCTCAGGACATATACGCCGTTATCGAACGCGCGCGCCGCAAGTGCAAGCTGCCATGGATGCTCGATCCCGCATTCCACGGCCTCCGGCACGACAATCAGCTCTGCGCCGTGCAATGCGAGAAGTCTCGCGGCCTCCGGGAACGCCGCATCCCAACAGATCATGATCCCGATCCTGCCGATCTTTGTCTCATAGACGGGGAACTCCGTTCCCGCAACGAAAGACACCGTCTCCATGCCTTCGACCAAATGTGTTTTTCTATATCGGGCAATGGGTTTCCCCTCGTCGTCGATAAAAGCGGCACTGTTGTACACAAATTCACCGTCCTTCTCCACAAAACCGAAAATGAGATGGACTCGGTATTGCTGCGCCGCCTGCGCAAGCATCTTTATACTCTTGCCGTCCGGCCAGCGCTCGGCAAGCGACGGGTATGCTTCCGGACATTCATATCCCGTTACGGCGCACTCCGGGAACACGATAAGCGCAGTATCCGGTCTGCACTTTTTAATGCGCCCGATCTCTTGAATCATGCGTTCACAATTCCGCCGTTTCTCACCGAGCCTGCACTGCATCTGCACCGCGGCAACTTCAATTCTCATGATATCGCTCACTCTCTTTCCTATCGGCAATTATACAACAGAAGCCGGCCGGAGCACGGGGAATATGCTCCGACCGGCCGCCCCAAAGCATAAATGGGAGGCTTATGCTCAAATGATGGGACAGGTCATAGGTGACAATTCGTTTAGATTCGGGATCCTGCTCCAGATTTTTCTTGCGGCGGACCAGGCCGCTTCGCTGACCTTTTCACGATTCATGCTGAGCAGCTCGCGGTTTCTCATAAGCACGCGTCCGTCAACGATCGTGTCGCTCACATTCGCGCTCGTTGCGCAGCTGATGAGAACACGGATCGGGTCGCGCACCGGAATCGTATTGAATCCATTCATATCGACAATCGCGATATCCGCTTTTGCCCCGACGGTGAGACGGCCAATGTCATTCCGTCCCAGCGCTTTCGCGCCATTCTGCGTTGCGCAGCGGAAAAGCAGTCCGGACTTTGCACTGCGGAAATACTGATCGGCAACACGCGACATGCAGCCGGCAACGCGCATTTCACGAATCATATCCTGCGGGAAGGTATCCGTTCCGATCGCAACATTGATGCCGAGATCCGTGTAGCTCTGAAGCGACTTCATGTAATCGCCGTGCGCAATGAACACCGCTGGGCAATGTGCAACGTTCGTTCCCGTCTCCGCCATGATCCTCTTTTCTTCGTCGTTCGCAAACACGGTATGCGCAAGGATCACGTCCGGCCCAACGATACCATTTTCCGCAAGAAGCACGATCGAGTCCTTTCCGTACTCGTTGCGAATATAGTTGCGTTCGATTCTCGTCTCCGCTGCGTGCATCGTGATCGGCACATGGTACTTCGACGTCAGTTTGCGCACCTCACGCAACAATTCCGGGCGGCATGCAGGCGGTTCCGTGGGTCCGAGCGTCACCCTAACACGGTCATTGTGCGCACCGTTATAGCGTTCGATCAGATCGACATTGCGCTCCAGCTTTTTGAACATATCGGGTCCGGTCTTGTGCTCAATGCGCACGCTTCTTCCGTCCGGTGAATACGGATACCCATCGAGCGAGTTTGTCTCCGGCGCAATATACCCGCGCAGCCCGCAGTCGCCCAGCAGATCGACCATCTCCTCCGGGAAATAGGAGTTAAACTCCACGCATGTCGTAATACCGCCAGAAATCATCTCCATAAAGGTCAAATTTGCAATAGCTCTCCACTCTTCCACCGTGGTGGCCGCATAGATTGCTGTCAAGTACTCATACAGGATCGATCCGTACAGGTGCTCGCTTCCGCAATCCTCCTGAAAGCCCTTTGTTGCCGGTGAATCGCTGTGATAGTGCATATCCACGAGTCCAGGCATGATAAAGCCATATTTCCGTTCAAAGCGCTCTGCATCCTCAAACCCCGCCGGTTCCGTCTTTCCGACGTATACGATCTTATCATCCTGAACACCAACATACCCATTTTCGATCAGCACCTGCTGCCCTGCGTCTTCCGTGCAAACCCAAGCGCCATGCAATAATAGCTTTGCCATGATTCAGCATCCTCCTTGTGCGGTGTGATCCGCTCTCTCCGGACGAAAGAGCGGATACTGTTGTCTCGATTAAGCCGTTCGGCGCGTTAGACGATCTCCTGCATAGGCTCGCCCGCTTTGGGCTTCTTGGCGTTTTCAATGAGGCTGATCACAAAAAACGGAATGAAGGATGCCACCACTGCGACAATGCCCGTGGTCGTCCATGTGAGCTTGTAGCTCATATCCGTGAACTGCCAGATCGCAGCAGCGATCACGCTGATGACCATACTCCAGAACGCGGCCTTTTCCGTTGCGCCTTTCCATATCCGTCCAAAGATGAATACCGTGGAAATGCCGATATAGACATAGTAGCTGAACAGAACGAGTCCCAGAACGCGTGTGAACCCGGTCGCAAAGAACACCGAAATTGCCGCAACAACGAAAATGAAAATTCGAATGAGCGTCAGTGTCTTTTTGTCGTCGATCGTCTTCTTCACAAAGGGCTTAATGAGATCCTCTACGATCATCGTCGAAGTGATGAGCAGCATTGTATCCGCAGTAGATACGAGCGCTGCAAGCACCGACATCAGAATGACCGTGCCAAGGAGCGACGGGAAGAGGTTCATGACCAGCTCCGGCATGGCGAGTCCGGCATCGATGTTCGGAAGGATGACGTATGCGATGAGGCCAAGCAGGAGGCTCAGTAAGCCGAGAATAATGTATACAATACCGCCGACCATGCAAGCGGCCTTTGCAGTCTTTGCGCTCTTGCAAGCCCAAATGCGTTGAATGAGCTCTGGAACCGCGAGCATAACAAATGTGCTGGAAGCGAGATAATCAACCGCCCATATCCAAGAGCCGAAGGGTCGGGGATCAAGTCTCTCCGGCGTCATAGACGCTGCAATCCCTTCGAACCCGCCGACTTTATTCAGTCCGGCAATGAGGCAGATAAGAACGCCCGCAGCACCAAGGCACAGGTTGAACGTATCGTTATACGCAACGGCCAGCAGACCGCCGATGCAGGTGTATACGCACACAACAACCGCAAAAATAATCACCGCCGTGGTCTTGTTCCAGCCAAACAGTGTCTCCGCCAACAAGCCTCCCGACTTGAGCTGCGCGCCGGTAACGAGGATGATGGAGAGCACCATCAGGATGGTTGCAAGCAATTCACAGCGTTTGGAATAGCGCTTGCGGATATATGCACACATGGAAATCTCCTCGATTTTCCAGTACTTTTCCGCAAGGAACAGGCCGAGCAGAAAGATGCCGATGCCCATGGCAACCGGGAAAATGTATGCGCTGATGCCGTAGCTGTAAGCGTCCGACGCCGTGCCGATCACGTTGCCGCTTCCCCATTCGGAGGCGATGATCGTACACATAGCCGCAAACATTGCGATGCGACGGCCGGCGTTGGTAAACTCTTGCGCATTTTTCGATTTTTTGCTTGCAATCACGGCGATACCGATCAGAATTGCAAAATAAATAATACAGATAATGATGGAACCTACGTTCATTGAATACTCCTCTCTGTGTTTGTCCTTTTGAATCCGAACAAAATTCCCTAATCCCAAGTATGATCTTATCTGATTCCTCTCGGTGTTTGCATCCTCCTTTCGAACAGATGAAACGTATTACAGGCTTATTTCAATATGCTGCATATAACTGATTGTTATTGTTTGGTTATGGATGGACTTCTTACATTTTACCGTCACCGTGCTTGACCCGCAATGTCCGGTCATACAGTTTTCTTTGTTTCTTTTCGACAAAACGGCATTGGCGCTCTACTTCCCTCGATGCTTTGCCGCGCGATACAGAATGAAGCCGAACAGTGTCCATGCAATGAGGATCGCCCACTCATACGGCCAGACAAGCGCAGAGGGCAAGCCCGGCATATACAGTGTCAGCATCAGCAAGCACAGCAGTACAGCGCCCGCCCCAACAAATTTCCAATTTCGAATGCGGTAAGGGCGTTCCATCTCCGGCCGTTTTTTCCGAAGTACCAGAAAGGAAACAGAAACGATAAGATACGTTATGACCGTAGCGAAGCTGCCGGCATTTGACAGCCAGGAAAGCATGTTTTTCCCGAGCAAAGGTGCGAGACTTGTAATAACCGCGATCATGAGGATTGCATTGACTGGTGTATCGAACTTTTCATGTTTTTTCCCAAGCCATGCGGGAAGCATCCTCTCCTTTGCCATGGCGTAGAGCAAGCGGCTTGCCCCGATATAGAACGCATTCCAGCTCGTCAGTATGCCAGAAATCCCGCCGATAACCAGGAGCTTTCCCGCGATTGGATGGTTTCCGAACGCCGAGCGCATGGCATCTGCCGTAGGCAGCTCGCTTGCGCGCATCGCGTCGTGCGAAAGATTCGCACCGACGCAAGCTACGATCAATACATACCAGGCAACCGCAAAAGCGACGGAGATGATCAGAATCCTTCCAATTTTTCTCGATGCAATGTGCATTTCCCCCGCCGCTTGCGGAATCACATCAAACCCGACATAGAAAAACGGTGTCGTCACCGCGACGGCAAGAAGTCCACCGAGGCCATTGTGTGCAAACAGCGGTTCCATATTTTCAGCAGATCCATTCACCGCGGTCCCGCCCGCCAGCAGGATTCCAATCAGCAGAATAATGCAGGTCAAAACCGTTTGCAGCGTAGCGGCAAATTTAATGCCGATATAATTGATAAGGGCAACGAGCAGAGAGCATCCGATGCCGACCGCAAGCCATGTTGCATAAACGTCAAACCCCGCGACCGTATAGAGATATCCTTTTGCATATCCGGGAAACAGATAGTTGATCACCGTCGGAAGCGCAACCGCTTCAAAGGCGATCACGGCAAGGAAGCCGAGAACGATCGCCCAGGTACAGATAAACGCGGACCTGGCGCCTAGCGCGGTTTTGGAAAAGCGCAGCACGCCCTCCGTTGTCGGCATTGCCGAAGCCAATTCTGCATATACCAGCCCCACAAACAAAACAAGCACGCCGCCGACTGCAAAGGCCAACATTGCACCGAGCGTTCCCGCTCGCTCAATCCATTCTCCGGACAACACAACCCATCCCCATCCGATCATTGCGCCAAATGCCAGCACAAACACATCGAGACGATTGAGTCCTCTCTTTCCGCTCTTGTGCTTTGTCCCACTGTTTTCGTTCACGATATCCATTTCCTCCCATGCTGTTCATGTTGCATCTTCTTGCATTCTTTTGCATTATGTTTTATCATGTGAATGCAATCTGTACGATTCCCCGGGCATAAAGCCCGCTGCATTATTTCTCTAGCACTAGGTACACGATTTCTGAGCAACCCAAGACATGATGGCAGAATGCTTGATTTCTGCACGGCTGCATACGGTTGATGTCTTATTGTCGCATCATTTCGGCCCTATTTCCATGTGCAAAGCCGCCAAAGATATTCATGGGTTCCGGACAAACGTCTGCCCTGTTTTATGAATTAAAGGAGATGTTATGAATTTTCGCTGCGCCGATATCCCCGCTTTATTCGCCGATTCAAAAACACATGTCGATGTGATCGCGGGGCATTCGCATCTGGACAACACCATCCGCTGGGTCTACTGCGCCGACTCTATGGACAGTCCGCTTACCACGCTCAACTGGATCATGGGACATGAACTGGTCGTATTGTCGGGCAGCAGCATTGCCGGCGACGGTGATCTGGACACGATCATCATTGAATACATCAAACGCTGTGCAAAGAAGCGCGTTGCTGGCGTTGTGATCAATCTTGGAAAGTATATCCCGCAGTTACCGGAAGAGGCGATCCGCGAGGCAGACCGTCTGAGTTTGCCGCTCATGACTGTCCCTTGGGAAACACGGTTCGTCGAATTCACAAAAACCATCTGCACGGCGATCGTCGAGCAGGCCATACGCGATGAATCCAATGACTTGCTCGCCAATGAGCTTTTGTTTGGCGAATTCCCCCTCTCCGGAAATGCCCAGCTTCTCCTTGAGCAAACAGGGTTTGACCGTTCTCCCGGCTATGTGGTCGCGCTCTGCCGCGTCATGCGCCGCGATCACACTGCTGCCGTAAAGCAGTCAGAACAGCGCACAGCGTTTTCGGAGCAGCTGCAATCTGCATGCTACAGCAAAAACATACCCGTTCTGCAAAAAATCGTTGGTGACAGCGTCATCGCAATCCTGCACCAAAATGACCTCAGCGAATCTCCCTTGTCCCTGCTTTCCGGCGTTATCAGCAATATGCAGCGCTGCTATCCCGCCTTTTCCTGCCGCATTGGGATCGGACGCGTCTGTCATTCGCTTTGTGAGATCCCCGAAAGCTATCAAAGTGCACAGCGGATCTTGAATATTTTTCGCTATACAGACGAACATATGATCGCGACCTATGATGACATTGGCGTGTACACACTCCTATTGGCTGTTCGGGATGAAGCGATTCTGCGCGAATACTATATGCATCTGTTTGCACCGCTCATTGAATATGATAAAAGCAACAATACGGTTCTGCTTGGAACGCTGTTTTCCTATATCGAAAATGATGCAAGTCTTACGCAGACAGCAAAAGCGCTCTACATTCACGAAAATACGCTGAAATATCGGCTCAATCGCATTCGTGCGCTCATGAACATCGATCCGTCACATCTTGAAGATCAACTCCGTATCAGCTTGGGTATGAAAGCCGGTCACCTGACGGGACTGCTGGAACCGCAGCGTTCATAACTTCTGCCGTTCCCTTGTCCAATGCGGACAAAAATGCCATTCCCGCTTGTCCTTTGCTCACAATTAAAATAAAAAAAGGCCGTCTTTTCGGCCTTTTTTCAGTGTTTTGCGCTCCGTGCAGACAATCTGCTGTTTTCTTCAAAACGCTTGACTCCTCTGTATCGGCGTTTTATCATGCTCTTGCTCTGGCATCTTCCCCGCTTTTCGGGCTTTGGGTCGCAAACGGCGACATTCGTCTATGCGGTCATTTTGTTTGATACGGAGCGGAGGCGGTCGTATGTGGGTCGGTTTATGCCTTGTGGTCTTATCCTCTCTCCTATATGGAGCAGAGCCGAGTCTTCGTGCCTACGCACTGAGATGCGGGGCTACGCCCATCAGCATTATTCTCGTGAATACGCTGGTATTCTTTTTATGTTGTCTGTTTTTCTGTCTGATCAGCAGAGCGCCGATTCGTATGCCTGTACGCCGGGCGCTCCAGCCTATTGCTGCCGGCGTTGCCAACGGGCTGACCGGCATTCTACTGACGACGGCTTGCCGGTACATACCTGTTGGCTGCGCTTCGGTCGTTCATTTTACATATCCCTCGATCGTCTGCATCGCAATGGCGCTGCTTTTCAAATACAAGATCACCTGGCTTAAGGGCTTTGCGATCCTGTTGTCTTTCATTGGTCTCATTTGCATCAGCGGAAATATGACCGGTGGTTCGTTTCTTGGCATCCCGATCGCACTGGGCTCGGCGCTGACGTTCGCATTCTATGTCATCGTACTCGACCGCGGCGACGTCTCAATTGCCCTGCCCGTTCGCATGTTCTACATCTCCTTAGGCGCATGTTCCGTTTGCCTTCTGTTGCTTCTCATCACTATGGCGTTCGGTGCATGGACGCTGCGGAGCCTGCTCGCCATGGTTCTCTGCGGCGGCATGACCTGCGGCGCGAGCTTCAGCTTTGCAACCGGTGTAAAGCGTATCGGCGCGTCCACTGCTTCGTTTTGCAGTCTGCTTGAGCCGATCAGCAGTTTGGTCTTCAGCGCCCTTCTCTATCGTGAAACGCTCTCGCCGGTTGCATTTCTCGGCTGCGCTTTCTCCATTTGCGCCATTCTGTGCGTCAGTCTCAGCGATCACCAAACGCACAAGCCGTGATGCGGCGGCGGAGCGCAGCGTGTCCTGCGGTTGACCTGCGTGCAATACCTTTCATGACCTGACGCGCTTTTGTCTGCGTTATTCAGAACTGCAAAGAAAGCCGAACCGTTCGCTTTTGAACGGCCCGGCTTTTCAACGCATACGGGAGAATCAGCTACGCGCAATGAAATACTGCTCCCGCACGCCTTTTGCTGCTGATACAGCAGAAGTACGTTTCCTTCGGGGATCGTCTCCCCTGCTATGGTTTCAACTCGTCTCAGTTACTCCGATCCCAGTCGCGCAGCAACCGAGCTTCACGTAACACGCGCTCCGGCAGTGTGGTCGTATACCGATCCCTTTCGATCGGGAGTTTCAGCTTATAAGTACCGATCGTGGTGCGTTCACATTCCGGGGTAATGTCCCCGAGCGTCCATTCGATCTCAAGGTCGAACTTCTCCGGCATCTTCCCGATTCGATCCGGTAAATCGATCGTGAAGGACGTACCGCCGATGCGTTCCTTTTTATCGAGCCACTCCCAGTACACGTTCTTCCATTCCGCAAGATCGACCGGTGTTTCCGGATGGTTATGAACCTCGACCTGCTCGCCGTTGACGCGCACGATCGGCGTGCTCTCATCCAGCATCAACTCACAGCGAATACCATCCACGCGCAGCTCAACCAGCATCCTGCCGTTCTCCAGCAGTCCCACCGCGCCGAGCGCAAGGCGTGTTCCGTCGATCGTCTCGACAACGTCCGCCTCGTTCAGGTCAAAGGTTTTGATGTCATGGTAGAGGCGGGTCTGATTGCGCCCGTCCTTCTTCTGGCTTTCATGCAGCGAGATCCATTTCGTTTTTTCCGTTGCATCCGCAGGCAGACGCACATTCCCATTCTTCCAATTGTAGTAGAACACGACGAGGTGTTCGCATGTATCTTCTTCGCCGTAAATGTCCGTCGTAAATTCCGCGCCGATCAGAGATTCTTCCGGCAGGTTTTCGGGCTTGGTATAGGTTCGGACTTTATCGATCTCGTTGAATACCCCTGCATCGTTTGCGGAGACCATGATCTGCCGCGCCACCGCGTATCCGTCCTCATAGTAGCGTATCACGCCGTTGTCAGGCGCTGTAACGCCGAACAGCAGACTGTCCTCCGTGCGCGTCACGTCGTTGACGCTGAGCTTGCCGTCGCTTGCGCCGACCGCGACCGCTTCACCCTGCGGCAGCGCGTCCACCTTTCCCTGCTGCAGATCGATGTTGCCCTGATAGTCGCTCTGATAGCGCCCAATGTATGCCTGCCGCAGTTGCGCACGATATGCGGTATCCTCCTGCACCGTAAACGGGATGGTAAAATCGCCGATCTTCTCAACCACTTTTCCGTTTTTGTCACGGCCGTTCAGCGTTCCCGTAAGCGTCCACTGCTTGCCCGCAGAAAGCGCCGGAACCTTTCCGCCCGTGCCGTTGGGGTCATAGAATCGAATGATGTACTCGCCCTGTTCATTGATCCATGCAGCAGGATCCCCCTCCTCTGCCTTTGTATATAGCGCATACTCGCCCTCATCCGTTTTGAGCCGGAACGAATGCGCATCCTGTCCCATGTCAACGATCTGTTCGTGCGAGGCGATGATCTCTGCATCCTGTGCCTGCGGCCACTGCATGAAATACACGACGCCTTTAGACTTGGATGTGATCTCAAAGGCAACGACAAATCCATCGTCGCCATAGTCGCGGATCTTTGTCACGCGAATCGTGGTATCGCCAAATGCCGCGCTGCCCTCCGCCAGATATACCGGATCCATGTCAGCGAGAATAGAATCCGCATATGCTTCTGCCTGCCGCGTCAACTCGTCGGTTCCAACGGCGGATTTCTCATCGATCTGTTCCTGCACACGATCCGCCGTGCTTTGGAAGATGGCAAACGCCGTCCCCGCACAAAGCAGCAGTGCGGCTGCGAGGATCGCCGCCAGCGTCATCCTGCGCTTTCTGCGCATCGGAAACGTGAGCACGCGGTCGTTTTTGGAAGTTCCGCCCGTACCTTGCTCCGCTGCGGCGCGCATCGCGGCTGCGGCGCGCTGTTTGAACGCATCGGTCGCCTCGATCCCGTTCAACTCATCCAGATATTGATTTCGATATTCTTTCGTCATGGTCACACGGCTCCTTTCAGCATGAATTTCAGGTGCTCCCGCGCACGGTAGAGACGGCTCGTGACCGTCCCCTCTTTCTCCTCCGTGATCCTGCCGATCACTTTGACGGAAAGTCCGAGATAATAGTACAGATAGATCGCATTGCGCTCTTTCTCCGGTAATTTGCGCACCGCCTCCAGTACCGTCCCGTCAACCAACGCCTCCTCAGGCTGTCCCTCGTCCGCGATCAGCTGATCGTCAAAGTCCGTGCGTTTCCGATTCCACGCTGAGCGGTGATAGTCATGGCAGAGATTGATCGTCGTGCGGATCAGCCATGCGCGCTCATGCATGGCATTTCGAAACGGCGTCTTAACCGTCATGTAGCGCACAAATGCCGTTTGTACGATGTCCTCCGCTGTCGCAAGTTCCGCCGTATGGTGCAGCGCAAGACGAAGCAGATCATCCGAATATGTCTCTACAACGCGCGTTACAGCGTCGTTGCGTCTATCGATCGATGCCTCCATGTCTCCTCCTCCTTTCACCATATAAACGTATTTGTGGATCGATCCATTGCATCCTGCTGAATTTTCATGAAAAAGCGGCCGCTTCAGGGGCGATCCCCCATCCGCGCCGCCTTTTTATTTGATTCCCCCTTTATCCGCCCTGCGCGATCAATTCCCGCGCGCGCTCCGCAGCCATGGCTGCGTTCTGCGTGTACGCATCCGCTCCGATCTGCTGTGCGAAAGTCTCCGTCACAGGCGCACCGCCGACCATGATACGGATCCCGCGGCAGCACGGCTCCTGCCGCAGTGCCCGCACCGTGTCTCGCATTGCCGGCATGGTCGTTGTCAACAGCGCAGAGAGCGCAATGATCTTCGTTTCCGGATGCTGTTCGACGGCCTCGATGAAATCCTCCGTATACACATCCGTCCCGAGATCGATCACGGTAAATCCCGCGCCTTCAAGCATCATCGCAACGAGGTTTTTCCCGATGTCATGCACATCGCCCATGACCGTTCCGATCACCACGGTTCCAAGCCTCGCCGTGTTTTCTCCGAGCAGCGGTTTCAGAACCTCGGTTGCCGCCTGCATCGTCTTTGCGGCCATGATCAACTCCGGAATATACACCGTTCCGGCAGCGAATCTCCTTCCGAGCTCCGCCATGGTTTCCGTCATGCCGTCAAGCAGAGCCAGCGGCGCGGCGCCCGCTCGCAGCGCTTCTTCGGCAAGCCGGCCGCCCCGTTCTGCATCCCCCCGTTCGACTGCGCTCATGAGCAATCCGGCAGGCGTCTGCTCACATATTTCCGCATCGCGGTGTGTGCAGGCCGCGATATACGCGCGGCAGCCGGGATCGCGTCCAAGCAGCGCCGCTTCGGCAACGGGGTCTACCGGATCGTTCTTCGACCGCGGATCGCTGATGATCGCATCCACGCCCGCTTCCGCGGCCAATTTCAGAAAAGCGCCATACAGCCGCCGGCGCTCCGGCAAACCGTAGGAAATGTTTGACATGCCGCCCAATACATGCAGACGCGGATGTGCCGCTTTCACGGCACGCGCGCAGGCGGCGAACTTCAAAAAGGCATTGGGACTGACCGGCAGCGCCTCTACGAGCGGATCGACATATAGCCGCTCCTCCTCGATGCCGTACTGTCCGGCACATTCGAGAAGCCGTTCCAGCACGGCCATCCGCTCCTCCACGCTGTCCGGCGTTCCACTGTCATCGGACAGCAGCGCGACCGCCCGCCACGCATTGCCTTGCATGGCCGGAAAAATAATATCGGCTTTCCTTCCCTCCATCGAAACGGAGTTCAAAAGACCGGGCCGTGAACAAAACGCCATTGCCTGCACCACGGCCATGGGATCCGGGCTGTCGATGCAAAGCGGCAATGCAGCGCCCTTTTCGGCATTCTCGATCAGAAACCGCAGTGCTTGCAGTTCCTCCGCCGTTGTTGCCGCCGAAACGTCAAGAAAGTCCGCGCCCGCCTCCGCTTGTGCCCGCGCGATCCTCTCGATCATTTTCCCGTCCCCCTCGGCAATGGCGGCGGCGATCGACGGCACTGCGCCGTTCAGTTTTTCTCCGATCCAGAGCATTGTATTCCTCCGCTTGATTTTCTAATGCTATAGTATAACAGGTTTTCTCCATGCGGAAAAGCGGCGCGCTTGCCTGCTGCACGCCTTCATAGTATAATAAAAACAATGATCGGCAAAGATCCGGTAGCGGCCGAACGGCTTTTTTGTCTCTTTAACGAAATCTTAAACAGCGAAACGGGCAAGGTATGGTATAATCGTCCATATCCGAGCAGCGAAAAGCACGCAGCCGCCGCTCGACTGAAGGAGGTACTATTCCATGCGGATCGGACAGTTTTCCGACACATTTTTCCCCATCGTAGACGGCGTTGGCCGCGTGGTATACAATTATGCAACGACGATCGCACAAAAAGGCCACGAGTGTTATGTTGTCGCGCCCATGACGGATACCGGGTATCTCGGCGGTTTCCCGTTCGAGCTGATCGAATTCGTCAGCCACAACGTGCCGACCCAACGCCAGTATCAGACGGGCATCCCCCTTCTGGATCCGCATTACAACCTTCGCATCCAAAAGGTACCGCTTGATATTATCCATGCGCACAGTCCGTTTATCGCGGGCCAGGAAGCGCTGCGCATCGGAAAACGGCGCGGCATTCCCGTCGTCGGTACGTTTCATTCCAAATACTATGATGATTTTTACAAGCTCACCCGGCAGGAAATGCTCGCGGATATCGGCGTGCGGTATGTCGTCGGTTTTTATGAACGCTGCGACGAGGTGTGGACGGTCAGCTACAGTTCCGCGGACACGCTGCGCGATTACGGCTACAAGGGCGACATTGTGGTCATGCCGAATGGGACGCCGGATGTGCAGCCCTCGAACGAGAACATGGCCATGGCAAAAGCCAAATTTGGGCTCGGCGACAAGCCCATCTTCATGTATTGCGGGCAGATGAACTGGAAAAAGAATATTCGGCACATTCTCGAAGCTATGTATCAGCTAAAGGAACGCGGCGCCGAATTTCAGATCGTGCTTGCCGGGCATGGGCCCGACGCGGGAGCGATCCGTCGGCTTGTCGATGACCTGGGGCTTACGGAACGAACGGTCTTCACCGGCCACCTGCGGGAGGATCGACTGCTGAACGGTCTCTATCAGGCCGCGACGCTGTTCGTCTTTCCCTCGCTGTATGATACCTCCGGCATGGTCGTGCGGGAAGCGGCCGCCATGGGAACGGCGAGCGTCGTTGTGCGCGGCAGCGCCGCGGCGGAACCGATTGCGGATGGCGAAAACGGTTTGCTCTGCACGGACGATCCCGCAGATTTGGCCGATGTCATCGCAAAGGTGCTCGACGATCCCGCGCTCGCGGAGCGTCTCGGCGCACGAGCGCGCGAAACCATCTACCTGCCCTGGAACGATGTGATCGATCATGCGCTTGAACGCTACCGCTATCTCATCGAGAAAAAGCGAACCGCATCGCAGGTCCCGCTGGAATCAACCGCGGGGAAATAACTGCTTAGGCTGCATATCACGGGTGCTATGGTTTTGTTCAAAACACTTCTATAGCCAGGGAGTCTTGTTTGCCGCCTCGGAGATCCATCATTGACTGTCCCCGAAGGCATATTGTTACGGGCCGTTGGGTACTGCCGTTCGGCGGCGCCCGGCGGTCTTTTTCTTGCTTGCCTGTCCGAACGCCTTCCGCAAACAGAAAGACCGGATAGATTCTTATGGCGTGCTGCTGGGCTCAAGCCTATAACCGCGCCACAGTGTTTCCGCGTTTCTGCAAAACGCACTTGCATTCCCCGTCCCCAGCAGTAGCTTTAAACGTCACATCGATCGTTCGCGAACAGACGACGGCGGTCACTTGTCGGTGAACTACACCGGCCGCATCCCGATTGCCGAAGCGCGCGCAGGCCGGCGAATCTCTATTGGTTTTCGCCTCTGTCGCGACGCAGGCCAAGCGGGCGAAAACAGCATTCTTCTTCAAAATAAGGAATAGATATACACGCGGCCGGATGCGGGGGAAACAGTTTCGAGAGTATTGCGCCCGACGTGAAACTGATGTGCGGACTCTGGTTCTGCCGGACGTTCACAGACGCTTCCCGCCTTTCCTGCACTCATCGGTGTATTCGTGCTGCACGAAGCCGGATCGCATTTCACCGGTCGCAGCTCAAGCGTCATGAATAAGAAAAACCCTCCGAATCTCGGAGGGTCTCCTTGGCTGCGGAACTAGGATTCGAACCTAGACAATACGAGTCAGAGTCGTAGGTGCTACCATTACACAATTCCGCAACATGACCTCAAAAGAATCCCGTGGTGCCGTTCATCCTTGCTATAATACCCGCCCAAAGGCAGGTGGGTGCATTGTGGCGGCTCCGGTCTTCTCGCCCGCAGCGAGCTTGACCATTCACCTGCCAACAGATACTCCCGGCAAAATCGTGAGGGTTTATAGCCGAAGATGTGACGCACACCCCAGGATACTTTCGTTTGGTGGGATTAGTTGGGATCGAACCAACGACCTCTACGATGTCAACGTAGCGCTCTGACCAGCTGAGCTATAACCCCGCGTTTGCGTCGCAGATATTATTATACACACATCACGGAAAAATGCAAGCATAATTTACGATCTTTCACGGAGAATTCTCAAAGCCCTTCCCGAAATGCCAGGCAGCGGCCAGAGCAGGGCCGAAAGCGCCGCCCCCATGGTCTGCATGTCCTGCGCGACCGGATTTGCGAGGCGCAGCGCTGCCGCATCGAACAAATAGATGTCCTCAAACAGCACGCAAACCGCAAAGAACACGGGCGCCGACACCGCAGCAAGCAGTGCCGACCGACGCTTTGGGAGCAGCAGCGCCGATAGTCCCGCCGCCGGCAGGCAGGCAAGCAGGCCCGGCTCATAAAAATCGGCGGTCAGGCGATAAACGCCGAATCCTAGCGCTCCCGCGCACAGAGCGACAACGAGCGTTTCCGCTGCGTCCTTCCAGCTGCGGCAGAGCAGGGCGCCGAAAAGCAGCGCGAGGCAAAACCCGAGATTCAGCGTTGCGATTCCCGCAAGCGGCGCTTGCACCGCAGAAAGCGCCAGCGTGAGCAGCGTCGCCGCGGCGACGGCGCCTTCCGAAACCTCAATCCGCCTTGCGGTTGCGCGAAGAAAGCCGGCGCAGTCCAGAATAAATATGCTGATCAAAACCAGCGTCGAAAGCGACAAGGCGCACACCCCGTTTCCGTGAGGCGCGCCGGACGGCCGCAGCCCCGTTTGCGCATAGGATGCGCCCATTCGCGCAAGGCTATTCGGCAAGCCGCTTACACGACGCGGACGCCCTCGCTGTAAACGGCCTGTATGCTCCGCTCATCCATCAAATAAATCGCCCGCTCCATCCGTTCCTGCAAAGTCAACGATTTTGCTGGCGGAAAGCCGCTCTCGTCCACGACGATCGCATGGAGCGGATCTCCGGCTGCAAAGCCATTCCCTGCGCCAAAATACGCTGCGCCGGCGGTCGTGCCGAGATAGTACCCTTCTGCGACCGTCAGGAGCCCCGCCGTTCCTTCCGTTTCAATCCGCTTTGCTTTCGACATACGAATCGCTGCGGTGATCACTCGATTCATCGGCAATTCCGCGCCGCCCGCAATATCCGATCCAAGTCCGATCCAGAGTCCTTCATCCAGCATGGTGCGAAGCGGAACGAACCCGCTGCAAATGTTGATATTGGAATCCGGACAATGCGCCACAAGGACGTTTCGGCGTTTCATCGCCTCCCGTTCCCGCGCGCCGGAGTACACGCAGTGCGCCATCACCGTATGATCCGAAAACAGGCCGAACTTATCGTAGGTTTCCCAATACTCTGCGCAGTCCGGATGCAATCGGCGCACCCACGCGATCTCATCCTTGTTTTCGGACAAATGCGACTGCACATACAGACCGCGCGTCCGCGCCTGCCGGCCGAGCCATGCCATCAGTTCGTCAGAGCAGGTCGGCGTAAACCGCGGCGTGACGATGGGCTTGATGTGCGAAAACTGCGCCGCCGCCTCGAAAAAGCGCAGCGTCTCTCGCTCCGATTCCTCTGTTGTCTCCTCGTAGACGCCCGGCAGTCCGTTGCGATCCATGCACACCTTGCCGACATAGCCGGTCACGCCCGCCCGCTCCAATTCCTCCATTAGGACCAGCGTGGCGTCCGTATGGATGGATGCGAACATCACGACCCGCGTCGTTCCGCTGTGAACGAGTTTCGATGCAAGACGTGCATACGCTTCCCGCGCATACCCCGTATCTGCGAACTGCGCCTCCACAGGAAACGTATACGTTGTCAGCCAATCCAGCAGCTGCAGATCCATGCCGAGCCCGAGCATCGGATACTGCGGCGCATGCAGGTGCATATCAGAAAAGGATTGCAGAATCAGGCGGTCGCTGAAATCCGTGATCTGCGCATTGTGATACCGTTCCGGCAGCGCTTCGAAAATGCCCTGGATCAGGCCGTCCTCCAGCACAAGGTATCCGTTTTCCACGCAGTCCAGTTTTCCCAGTGCAGGTGCGGACACAAAATTTCCCTTGAGTACGTTGACCGACATGTGATCTTCCCCCATTTTCAGTTTTGAACAATAATGAAAAGAGCATCCGGCGCAGGTATACGATCGGTTCGTATTTTTGCCGGACACTCATAGCAGAGCCGCTGGCGGCTCAGTAGAAACTCTCGTTCCATGCAACGAAATTATATGAGCTGTCTTTGATCCGTAATTACTATATCAGCTTTTCCCCGCGGATGCAAGCGCCGCGGTTTGTCGAACGCTATCCGATTTCCGTCTCCGGCCGCACATCCACGTCCCGCAGCTCCTCCTCCGGCACCCTCACTGTGCGCAGCAGCTCCGGATGCCGCCGAATGACCGTTCCGCCGCCGCGATCCCCCTCGATCGCAAGCAGCTCCGCAAAGCAGCCTTCAGGGAAAATCACCGGGTTCCCCCGCTTCCCGTCCGGTGCAGACGGCGCAACGATGCGCTTCGGCTCCGTTTCAAATCTCTCCACGAGCCGAAGGACCGTATCCCGCGAAAGATACGGCTGATCCGCTACGCCGAAGAGCGCGCCGTCCAATCGAATCCCCCGCGCCGCCGCCGCATCCAGCGCCGTACGCAGTCCAATACGAACGCTCGATGCGATCCCTCGCTCGGGCGTGGGATTATAAGCAAGCAATGCGGTCTTTCCTGCGGTTTCTGTCACCACGGCATCGCCGGGCCGGACGACAGCCACAAACAGCGCATACGGCAGAGATGCATGCAGCTCGCAAGCGTGCGCAATCATGGGCTTTCCCCCGATCTGCGCGCTGAGCTTGTCGCCCCCGAAACGCGTACCAAGGCCCGCGGCAAGCAGGATCGCCGCGATATTCACCGGTTCGGCCTCCCGCTGCGGCTGCGGTATACATACTTGCCCGCTCCTGTTTCGACCAGCGCAAAGTCTCTGACCGCAGCAACGCCGTTCACCAGCACATCGCGGGCGCGGCCTGTTGTCTCCATGCCCTCATAGGGCGAATTGTCGCAGTTATGATGGTTCGTTTTGTATGAGATCGTCCGCGACGCATGGGGATCGAACACGACAAGATCGGCATCGCTGCCTTCGCGGAGACACCCCTTCTGCGGGAACATGCCGAAGAGCTTTGCTGCGTTTGTCGAGAGCTGTGCAGCCATCTGCTCCACCGTGATCGTCCCGCTGCGCACCGCCGCAGTATGAACGATCTCGCCGCGGTTTTCGACGCCTGCCCCGCCGTTCGGGATCTTGGAAAAGTCTCCGCTTCCCAACGCTTTTTGTTTCATCGTAAAAGAGCAGTGATCCGTGCCGACAACATCGATCTCGCTGCGCTGCATGGCGGCAAGGATCGCCGCATTATCCTCGCGCTTTCTGAGCGGCGGCGACATCACGAACTTGGCGCCGTCAGGCGCGGCGTATGCGCTGTCATCCAACACAAGGTACTGCGGACAGGTCTCCAGATAGACCTCCTGCCCGCGTGCGCGTGCGCGCAGCGCCTCTTCGAGTCCCTCTTTTGTGGACAGATGCACGACCCAAGCCGGCGCTTCTGCAAGCTGGGCGATCCGCATGAGGCGGGCAACGGCCTCCGCTTCCACCTCGTTCGGACGGGAAACCGGGTGTGCCGTGGGATCCAGCCAGCCCTGCGCTTTGCAGTCCGCAATGCGGCGCTGCAAAACGTCATAGTTTTCGCAATGCACGCCGATCACGCAATCCTCGGCAGCCGTGCGGCGCAGCGCGTCGTAGATAGCGCCGTCATCCACGCGCATCGCATCGTAAACCATATACATTTTAAACGAGGTCACGCCCTGCTCGATCATGCGCGGGATCTCCGCGATGCGCGCATCGTTCCACTCGGAGACCGCCATATGGAATCCGTAATTGCAGCTGCTCCCCTCGGCCTTCTTGTGCCAAAGGTCGAGCGCGTCCTGCATGGTCATGCCGCGATCCTGCGTCGCAAAGTCGAGCACGGTCGTCGTGCCGCCGAGCACCGCCGCGCGCGTCCCCGTCTTGAAATCATCCGCAGTCACGGTCACACCGAGATCCAGATCAAAGTGCGTGTGCGTATCGATGAACCCCGGCATAACATAGCATCCGGAAGCATCGATCACCGTGTCGGCAGTCTCCTCAATGTGCGGCGCAATTTTTACGATCTTTCCATTCTCGATGAGCAGGTCCGCAAAAAAACGCTTTCCTTCGGATATGATCTCGCCGTGATTGATACGCGTTTTCAAAAAATATTTCCTCGCTTCTAAAAATATTTTTGGCTCTCGTTTTTGCCATTTTATCACTATTTTAGGGGCTTTGCAAGCTGTTCGCGATCGTGCATCTATTGAAAGTATCACGAAATTTCCTTTGCAGCGGCATCACTACATGCTATAATATCGAAAAGGTGGGTGATTCTGTTTTGGAGAAGTCTCGTCTACGCGCTGCAATTCTGAATGCAGCAAGCCGAAACGCCGCTCTGGTCATCAAAAACGCGAAGATCGTCAATGTTTTTACGGAAGAGATCATCGAGGGTGACGTCGCGATCCGCGACGGTATCATCTTGGGCGTCGGTTCTTTTTCCGGCAAGCAGGAGATCGATGCAAAGGGCGCATATCTGACCCCCGGTCTCATCGACGGACATGTGCATATCGAATCGTCCATGGCGCATCCGTCCCGCTTTGCAAACGTCATTCTGGAAAAGGGCACGACGACCATCATCGCAGACCCGCATGAGATCGTCAACGTCTGCGGTACCGACGGCATCCAATATATGTTGGATCAGACGGAGTGGCTGCCGCTTTCCGTGTTTTTGATGCTTCCGTCCTGCGTCCCCTGTACCGCGTTTGAAACGAGCGGTGCGAAGGTGACCGCGAAGGATATGGAGCAGTTTTTGAATCATCCGCGCGTTGCCGGTCTCGGCGAGGTCATGGACTACGTCGCCACGACCACGGGCGACGGCGAGATGCTCGACAAGCTCGAACTTTTCCGCGGCAGGCCGATCGACGGTCATGCGCCGCTGCTCTCCGGCGACCTTTTGAACGCCTACTGCGTTGCCGGTCCGCATACGGATCATGAATGCTCAAACTATGACGAGGTGCTGGAAAAGCTCCGCGCCGGTATGCGGATTCATCTGCGCATCGGCTCCGCGAACCGCGGCATTGAAGAGGTCATGCGCAAGATTGCAGAGAACCGGCTTCCCACCCGGCGCATGATGTTCTGCACGGACGACAAGCATCTTGAGAACATTCGCAGCGAGGGCCACATCAATTACATTCTCCGCCGCGCGGTCGCAAACGGTATTCCCGCGATCCAGGCGATCCAAATGGCGACGATCAACGCCGCAAACACCTATTCGCTCCGCGGCTATGGCGCCATCGCGCCCGGATATCGTGCGGATATGGTTCTGTTCGACAATCTTTCGGACTTCAACCCGCTCACCGTCATCACGGGCGGTAATGTGTTTTCGCCCACGACGGACAAGATCCTGAAGCCCGACCCGAAGATCTACAACAGCGTTCACCTTGCGCCGCGCAAGGCGGATGCGCTCGAACTGCATGTCGAAGGTCCGATCCCCATCATCCGGCTCGTGCCGAACGAGCTGCTCACCGAGTTGGACACCGAGACCGTTCCCGTCGATGAAAACGGCCTGTTCGTTCCCGGCAACGGGCTTGTCAAGCTGGCCGTCTTTGAGCGTCACCATGCCTCGAGCCGCGTAGGGCTCGGCATTCTCCGCGGCATGCCGATCCATGGCGGCGCAATTGCGACGACCGTAGCGCACGACTCGCATAATCTGATCGTCGCAGGCGATAACGACGCCGACATGTTCGCCGCAATCGATGCGCTCGAAGCCTGCGGCGGCGGCTACGTCGTGGTGCGCGGCGGCCGGATGCTCGCAAGGCTTCCGCTGCCCATCGCCGGTCTCATGTCCGATGCGCCCGTTTCGGAGGTGCTCGCCGCGCAGCAGGCGCTGCTCGCGGCCGCGGCCGAGCTCGGCGTTGCAAGCGGCTCTGATCCGTTCATCACGCTGTCGTTCGTGGCGCTGCCGGTCATCCCATCCGTTCGCATCACGGATATGGGCATGTTCGACGTCAAGAATATGGAATTTCTTTATAAGAATCAATAATGTAGCAGTTGCTCAGGGAGGAAATCTATGATCGTAGGAAAGAGCGTTCCGCGCATCGACGCCGTCGATAAAGTCACCGGTCGTGCGCGCTACACAGACGACCTTACGGACAAGGGTGCGTATGTGGCAAAGATCCTGCATTCGACGATCGCAAACGGCGTCGTCAAGCGCATCGACATCTCCGAGGCGGAAAAGATCAAAGGCGTCGTCAAGATCGTGACCTGTTTCGATGTGCCGGACATCAAATTCCCCACCGCAGGTCACCCGTGGTCCACAGACCCGCACCATCAGGATGTGATGGATCGCCATCTGTTGACAGCTCGCGTCCGCTTTTACGGGGACGACGTTGCTGCGGTCGTTGCGGAAAACGAAGTCGCCGCAGCGCAGGCCGTGCGCGCCATCAAGGTTGAATATGAAGCGTATCCCTTCGTGCTCGATCAGGTCGAGGCCATGCAGGACGGTGCGCCGCAGATCCACGAAAACTATCCGAACAATATCCTCGCGCACACGGGCTACGAAAACGGCAACTACGAGGACGCGATCAAGGAACCCGGCCTCATCAAGTTCGAGGGCTGGTATGATACGCCCATCGTGCAGCATTGCCACATCGAGAACTTCATCTGCGAGGCGCATATGGAGGGCGACCGCATCGTGATCGTCGCTTCTACGCAGATCCCGCACATCGTGCGCCGCATTGTCGGTCAGGCGCTCGGCATCCCGTGGGGCAAGGTGCGCATTATCAAGCCGTATATCGGCGGCGGCTTCGGCAACAAGCAGGACGCGCTGTACGAGCCGCTCTGCGCCTATCTCTGTACGCAGGTCGGCGGCCGCAGAGTGAAGCTGGATGTCTCGCGGGAAGAAACCTTTGTCTCCAACCGCGTTCGCCACGCAATCCGTTCGCACATCATCACCTATGTGCGTCCTGACGGCACCTTCGTTGCACGCCGTCTTGAAGCGTTCTCCAAGCAGGGTGCCTACGCTTCCCACGGCCACAGCATCAACGCCAAGGGCGCGGGCGCTTTCGGTCAGCTCTACAAGAGCGAGGCCTGCAAGGTCGACGCTTACACGGTCTTTACGAATACGCCGGTCGCAGGCGCGATGCGCGGTTACGGCATCCCGCAGGCCATGTTTGCGCTCGAAAGCCATGTCGAGGACATCGCAAAGGGTCTTGGCATGGACTCGCTCGAGCTGCGACGCAAGAACATGATGGAGGTCGGCTACAAGGACAACTTCTCGAAAAACGAGAACTACTTTGACAGCCTCAACCAGTGCATCGAGAAGGGCATGGCCTACATCGATTATGAGCGGAAGCGCAGGGAATACGCGAACCAGGTCGGCCCCATCCGCCGCGGCATCGGCATGGCGATTTTCTGGTACAATACCGCCGTATGGCCGATCTCGCTTGAAAGCTCCAGCTGCCGCATGGTCCTGAATCAGGACGGCTCCATTCAGCTGCAAATGGGCGAAACGGAGATCGGTCAGGGCGCAGATACGGCGTTTGCACAGATGGCGGCGGAAACGCTCGGCATTCCGTTTTCCGATGTGCATGTTGTCTCCACGCAGGATACGGACATTACCCCCTTCGGTACGGGCGCATACGCATCACGCCAGACCTACGTCGGCGGCTTTGCGATCCAGCAGACCGCGTCCATGCTGAGGGATCGCATTCTGAGCTACGCGCATGAGCTTACCCGCATGCCCGTCTGCAACCTCAATATCGTAGACGGCAAGATCGTCCGCATTCCGGACGGACGCGAACTGATGACGCTCGGAGAGCTTGCTACAGAGGCGCTCTACAGTCTGACGCACAGCGAGCACCTCACGAGCGAAAGCACCTACCAGATCAAGACGAACGCCTATTCCTTCGGCTGCTCGTTCGCGGAGGTCGAAGTGGATATCCCGCTCTGCAAGGTCAAGCTGCTGAATATCGTCAACGTACACGACTGCGGCCGTCTCATCAACCCCGCCCTCGCGGAAGCGCAGGTGCACGGCGGCATGAGTATGGCCATTGGCTACGGCATGTCCGAGCAGCTGCTCTTTGATGAAAAGACCGGCCGGCCGCTCAACAACAATCTGCTCGACTACAAGCTCTCCACCTTCATGGATCACCCGGACATCCGTGCGGAGTTTGTCGAGAACTACGAACCGACAAGCGCTTACGGCACCAAAGCGCTCGGCGAACCGCCGGCCTGCTCCGGCGCGCCCGCCATTCGCAACGCCGTATTGCAGGCCACGGGCGTTTCCATCAACCGTGCGCCGCTGACCCCGCATATCCTCTTTGAGCGTTTCAAAGAGGAAGGACTCATCTGAGAACGGAGGCAGACGATTTATGTACGATATCAATGCACTTTATGAAGCAAGCTCCGTGCAGAACGCCGTTGCGCTGCGCCTGGCGCATCCTGCGGCGAAGATCATTGCCGGGGGCAGCGACGTGCTTGTACAAATGCGTGAGGGACGTCTCGCAGGAAGCGACCTTATCAGCATTTACGGACTTGACGAGCTGCGTGGCGTAACGATGGAAGCGGACGGCACGATCCGCATCGGTTCGCTCACGAGCTTTTCCCACATCACCAAGAGTCCCTTGATCCAGGAGCACGTCGGCGTTCTCGGCGAGGCGGTCGATATGGTCGGAGGTCCGCAGATTCGCAACATCGGCACCATCGGCGGCAATACCTGCAACGGCGTTACAAGTGCGGACTCCGCCTCCACGCTCATGGCCTATGACGCGGTGGTCGAATTGACCGGTCCGAACGGTATCCGGCTCGTCCCGATTCGCGAGTTCTACATCAAGGCGGGCGTGGTCGATCTGCGCGAGGGCGAGATCCAGACCGCGATCCTGCTGCGCCGCGAAAGCTATGAGGGCTACAAAGGCTTCTATATCAAATATGCCATGCGCAACGCCATGGACATCGCGACCACCGGCTGCTCCGCCAACGTGAAGCTCTCCGAGGACAAAACGACCATCGTCGATGCGCGTCTTGCCTACGGCGTCGCCGGCCCCGTTCCCATGCGCGCGCCCTCTGCGGAAGCCGCTGTCAAAGGCATGATGGTCTCCGCGGAAGCTGTCGAGGCATTCGGCAAAGCCGCTTTGAACGACGTTAACCCGCGCACAAGCTGGCGCGCCAGCCGCGAGTTCCGGCTCCAGCTCGTCGAAGAGCTTGCGCGGCGCTGTCTCACGGAATCCATCAAACGCTCGGGAGGTGCTCTGTAATGGATCATCAGACGCAATACAAGCTCGTCCGCTGCACCATCAACGGCAAGCAAACGGAAAACATGGTCGATGTGCGCGCCTCGCTCACCGACATGCTCCGCAACGACTACCGCCTGACCTCCGTCAAAAAGGGCTGCGAGGTCGGCGAATGCGGGGCCTGCAACGTGCTCATCGACGGCGAGTGCTTCAATTCCTGTATTTATCTGGCAATCTGGGCGGACGGCAAAAATATCCGCACGCTCGAAAGTCTGCTCGGGCCGAACGGCGAACTGTCCGACATTCAGCAGGCGTTCATCGACGAGACCGCGGTGCAGTGCGGCTTCTGTACGCCCGGCTTTATCATGACTACGGTCGAGATCCTTGAGACGGGCAAGGAGTATACGCGCGATGAGCTTCGGAAGCTGCTCTCCGGTCATCTCTGCCGCTGCACGGGCTACGAAAACATTCTCAACGCCGTTGAGAAAGTGATGAAACAACGTCTCGGCAAGGCATGATCGCCCACTCCGAACCTTCAAACACGGCGGACACTGCGCCTCTTGCGTGTCCGCCAGTTTTATATTTGTTCCGTTATCTTTGAAAGGAATCCTGCAAGATATACAATTTATGCAAGAAGCGCTGCAATTAGGTGCAGAAATACCTTGATCGCCCTACGCGGCCGCTTTGTTTTTGCAATTTCTCTTGACATTTCCTGTATTTTGCTTCACAATATCAAAAATCGTTCTTTTTTGAGGTGTCCCATGGAATATCGACATATGTCGCCTGCTGAGCTGCGTTCCGAATACGCGAAAGAAAAAGCACGCTATGAGGCGCTCTGCGACCTGCATCTATCCTTGAACCTTGCGCGCGGCAAGCCGGAGGCCAAGCAACTCGATCTCAGCAACGCCATGCTGAGCACGCTCGCGGACGATGATTTTCTATGCGACGGCATGGACGTGCGCAATTACGGCTGCCTCGACGGTCTTCCTTCCTGCAAGCGGCTTTTCGCTTCGCTTTTGGATGTGCAGCCGGAAGAGGTCCTGATCGGCGGAAACGCGAGCCTGAACCTCATGTATGATCTGCTTGCAAAGGCGTACACCAACGGTCTGCTGCACAGCGAACGCCCGTGGTCGCAGGAGCCCGTCGTCAAATTCCTCTGCCCCGCGCCCGGATATGACCGGCATTTCAACGTGTCGCTGTCCTTTGGCACGGAATTACTCCCCGTGCGTCTGACAGAGAATGGCCCTGATATGGAGCAGGTCGAGGCGCTCGTGCGGGATCCCGCTGTTAAGGGCATGTGGTGCGTACCGAAATACTCAAATCCCGACGGCATTGTTTACAGTGACGATGTCTGCCGCCGCATCGCCGCGCTTTCCCCCGCAGCGCCGGACTTTGCGCTCATGTGGGACAACGCCTACTGCATTCACAATTTTGACGGCCCGCTCGCGGAGATTCCGGACATACTGGCACTCTGTCGTGAAGCCGGACGCCCGGACATGGTGTACGAGTTCGCCTCGACCTCCAAGGTCACATTCGCTGGCGCGGGCGTTTCCTGCATGGCTGCAAGCCGCGACAATCTCAGCTATCTGCTCGGCATCCTGTCCTTCCAGACGATTGGGTTCAATAAGATCGATCAGCTCATGCACGTCCGTTTCCTGAAGGATCGTGAAACAACGCTGCGCCACATGGAAAAACACGCTGCGATCCTGCGGCCGAAATTCCAAGCCGTTTTGGATGCGCTCGACCGTGAGATCGCGCCCACCGGCACCGCGCACTGGACACGGCCGAAGGGCGGCTACTTCATCAGTCTTTATGCCATGCCCGGCACGGCAAAGCGGGCGCACGCGCTGGCAAAGCAGGCGGGGCTTTCCCTGACCGGCGCGGGGGCGACCTTCCCCGGCGGAAACGACCCGGATGACAGCAATCTGCGAATCGCACCGTCCTATGCGACGCTTTCAGAGATCGAGCAGGCTGCAGGTGTGCTCTGCGTGAGCCTAAAACTTGCGGCGCTGGAGCGGCTGCTGGGGATATAGGCTTCCTGTCTTGCCTTACCTAAAGAAATCCGCTAAAATACAAGGGAGCCCTGCGGCCGTTTTCGCCGGGGCTCCCTGAGTTTTTCCAAACATGGAGGGTGCGTTCCTTGCGAACAAGACGCTTCACTTTGCCTCTGCTGCTGCTTATGACGCTCGTGCTGTACCTCCTGCTGCACGACCTTTTCGGCGGAACGTTGCTCGCATCCAGCCCTTACAACAGCTACACGCTGCAAGCGTTGGCCTGGCGAAAGGGGCAGTTGGGGCTCGGACAGGACTATCCATGGCTGGAGCTCGCGATCTACGGCGGCGACTGGTTCGTTTCCTTCCCACCGGTTCCCTCCGTTGTCATGCTGCCGTTTACGCTCGTTTTCGGTGCGGAGACGCCCGACAATCTCATCATTCTCTATTTTGCGCTCGCCATTCTCATCGCCGTCTACTGTGCGGTACGCTCTGCGGGCGCGTCTGAACTGACCGCCGGATTTTACAGTGCGTTTTTCCTCCTCGGAAGCAATCTTCTTTGGATGTGCAGTGACGGATCCGTGTGGTTCCTGGCGCAGTCGCTGAACATGGTGTTCTGTACGCTCGCAATTCTTTTTGCCGTACGGGACAAACGCGTTCTATCCTTTGCGATGGTCGCGCTTGCCGTTGGCTGCCGTCCGTTCTCCATTCTTCTATTTGTTCCGCTGCTGGTCTTCTTTATCGAAGAGGACATGCGTGAAAAGTCGCTTCCATTTTGGAAAGCGCTGCTTTCACAGTGGAAGCTGCTGCTGCTTCCTGCCCTGATCGGCGGCTGCTATATGTGGTACAACTATGCGCGGTTCCACAATCCGTTTGAGTTTGGTCACACCTATTTGCCGGAGTTCAACCGCGGCGAACCGCAGTTCTCCGCAGCGTTTCTCTGGCGCAATCTCAAAAAGATCTTTCGTCCGGTCACGCTCGAAGCGAATTTAGCGCTCAAGTATCCTGTTCACGACGGTTTTCTGTTCTTTGCGGCAAACCCGTTTTTCCTGCTGCTTCTCACACGTCTCAAAAAACTCCGGCCGTACCAATGGACAGCACTCATCTGCATGGTGCTGAATCTCGTGCTTCTGCTCACCCATCGCACATTTGGCGGCTGGCAGTTCGGCGCCCGTTACACGGTAGATCTACTCTCCTACGCGCTGCTGATCTGTCTGCCGCGTATGAAGGAGCGCCCGCCCGTTTGGGAGCTGTGGATTGGCGCGTTTGCGATCCTTTTCAATCTGTACGGTGCGCTCGCAATGCACTTCCTGTACAAGTAAATAGCAGGGCGCTCTTCCTTCCGAAGAATGCCCTGCTTCGTTAAACCATTCTTTCTTGCCGTGCGCGCAATGTCCGCGTCTCTGTACGATCAGGCCTTGATCGAGTCAAACCCGACCTTATGATACACCTTGCGGAGCGTCTTTTGCGCTTTACGGCGCGCTTTTTCCGCGCCTTTTTCAAGTGTATCGGTCAGATACCGCTTATCTGCAAGGATCCGCGTATACTCGTTCTGGATGGGCTCCAACACCGCGATAACGGCGTCTGCCGTGCGGCTCTTCAGCGTGCCGTAGCCTTCGCCTTCCAACTCTGCCGCGGCCTCTTCGATCGTCTTGCCCGCACAGGACGAATAGATCGAAAGCAGATTATACACGCCCGCGCGCGCCGGGTCTGCAGCGATCACGCCGTCGCAGTCTGTGACGGCTCGCTTGAGCTTGCGGCGGATCGTATCCGGATCATCCAACATCGCGATAAACCCATTCGGATTCGGGTCGGACTTGCTCATTTTGCTCGTCGGCTCCTGCAGGCTCATGATGCGTGCGCCCACCTTCGGGATATACGGTTCGGGAACGATAAAGGTCTCTCCGTAGACCTTGTTAAAGCGTTCCGCAAGGTCGCGTGTGATCTCGACGTGCTGCTTCTGATCCGCGCCGACCGGGATAAGGTGCGCCTGATAGAGCAGAATATCTGCCGCCATGAGCACCGGATATGTGAACAGGCCCGCATTGATATTATCTGCGTGACGCGCGCTCTTGTCCTTGAACTGCGTCATGCGGCCGAGCTCTCCCATGTAGGTATTGCAGCAGAGGACCCAGGATAGCATGGCGTGTTCCGGCACATGTGACTGGATGAACAGCGTCGAGCGCTCGGGATCGATACCGCAGGCCAAAAACAGTGCAAGTGTTTCAATACTGCGTCTGCGCAATTCCGCGGGCTGCTGCCGCACGGTGATCGCATGCATGTCCGCCACCATATAATAGGAGTCGAACTCCTCCTGCATGGCGACAAAATTTTTGAGCGCACCAAGGTAGTTGCCGAGCGTCAGTCGGCTGGTCGGCTGGATGCCGCTCAAAACGGTCTTTTTCGTTGCCTGTTCTTCCATACCCTTCTCCCACTGCACTGAAATGATAGAAAAGCCGCCCGTTCGTGCGGCAAATAATGTTGCGAGCAAGCCGTAAGCCGAGTTCTGTCTAAGGACGACCATCTATCTCTGGCCCATCGTTGCCGGTGGGCTCATGCGATTTCCAGGAGCGTAGCGGGCCGCTATTCAATGCTCCCATTTCAATCTTGCACCAGGTGGGGTTTACATGACGGACAAGTCGCCAAGCCGTCGGTGAGCTCTTACCTCGCCTTTCCATCCTTACCCGTCTCGCGACGGGCGGTATCTTTCTGTTGCACTTTCCTTGGAGTCGCCTCCACCGGGTGTTACCCGGCACCCTGCCCTGCGGTGCTCGGACTTTCCTCCCCGCATCTCTCGACGAGGGGCGGCCGTCTGTCTTACTCGCAAACTTTAATTCTGATTTTACTGCTCGCTGTATAGAATACGGCCGCAGTTCTCGCATTCAAGCACCGCATCCGGCGCGTTCAAACGCTTCAGCATGACCATCGGCAACGACATATTGCATCCGCTGCACTTGCCGCCGATGACCGGAACAATCGGCGCCGCATAGTGCTGCTTGACCTTTTCGTACCGCTGGAACAGCGCGGGATCAACATCTTTTCTGATTTGCTCGAGCTTTTCATCAAAGCTTGCCAGCATCTCTGCGCTGTCATCGCGTTCCTTTTCGCAGACTGCGCGGACCTGATCGTATTCCTTCTTTGCGTTCTTCGCGGTCAGATTGGTCTCGCGGTATTCCTCCGCCGCCTTCTCTGCTTCGGAAAGCAGCTTCTTTGCCTCGCGGACGACCTGATTGATCTCCTTCTGCAAGCGCTCAATGTCCACGCGGAGTTCCGTCATTTCAGCAGCCGTGCTTTCCTCGTCTCCGGTGATGGTCGCAAGCTCGCTGTTTTCAAGCTCGATCCGCTCTTCCAAGCGCTTTGCTTGTTCCGAGAGCTTATTGATCTGAGAAAGGCGCGTCTCCGTCTCCTCGGTCAGCTTCTGAATGGTCGCCTGCTGTGTTTTCAGCAGCTTATGCAGGCGGCTGAGTTTCTGGCGTGCGGGTGTAGAGCGAACGGCCTGTTCGGCCTCCAGCTTTTTTTGCTCGGTCTGCTGATACAGCAGCATTGCATCGAGTTTACCCATGTCATTCCCTCCTATAATCGCCAATACGGACCACTGTCCGATTGGGATACCTTATATTGTACATCATTTGAAAGCGCCTGTAAACGGGCAATCAGCGGCAATAGAACGATCTTCTCCGTTTCATAGTGTCCCGCGACGACCAGCGGCATATCGATCTCCTTGGCGGCAAGCGCTTCATGATGTCTGCACTCGCCCGTCAAAAACACATCGGCGCCGGCCGCCTTTGCGATCGCGATGTCTTCTGCTCCGCTTCCGCTCACGCAAGCCACGGTCAGGATCTCCCGTTCCGGGTCGCCTGCAACATCCGCTCTGGCTTGCAGCTTGTCCTGAACGAGCGCCGCAAACGCTCTCAACGTCATCGGCCGGTCAAAGGTGCCGATGCGGCCAAGCCCGTCCCCGGGCAGCGGCCGCACATCCCGGAGTGCAAAGCAGGCAAGCAGCGCATCGTTCACGCCGCCTTCCGCCGCGTCCAAATTCGTATGCGCAGCGTACATGCCGATGCCGTTTCGAAGCAGCAGATACGCCGCCGCGGTGTCGGGATCCTCCTCCAAAATATGCTTGACGCCGTGAAAGAACAGCGGGTGATGCGTGAGCACCAGGTCGGCGTCAAATGCCGCCGCCTCTCTTGCGACCGCCGTCGTGCAGTCAAGTGCAACAAGTACACGCCGGATCTCCTTGCGTTCGGGCGTGATCAAAAGTCCCGGGTTATCGAAGTCCAGCGCCAGATCCGGCGGCGCGATCCGCTCCATCTCCCGTATCCAATCCTGCAACCGCATCAATGCTCCCACCTTTCCAGTATGGTCAAAAGTTCGGCTTCTTTTCGGCGAAGCACGGGTTCACCGCCGGTATTTTCGGCCGTTTTCAGCCGTTTCTGCGTCTGTAAAAGCTGCTGCCGTGCGAGTGTTCTGCACAGTGGATCTCTCCGTTCAAACGCTCGATACCCGAGGCTGAAACAGCCAACCGGGAAATCCGCCGGCCAAGTGTCGCATTCTCCGTCCGCGCAAGGCGGCGCCGCAGAAAGAATCTGATACAGTCTGCCCGCTTCCTCCGTGACACGATCGTCAAGAATACGATACCCGGAGGTATAGAGATACGCCCGCAGTTCTTCTACGCCGCGCATGGGCTGCATGACAGCAAGGCGTGCCCCCATAAGCGGGCTGTCCGCGGCATCCAACAATTCCACGATCCGTTCTCCTCCCATGCCGCAGAGAACGACCGCATCCGCCTCCCCCCGGCACAGCACGGTAAGGCCGTCTCCAAGCCGAATGTCGATCCTGCCTTCTCCGCCGATGTATGCGGAAAGCCGCCGGGCTTTTTCAAGTGACGGCGCGCTCACGTCCGACGCGATACAGCGCCAGGTCTCGTTCCGCTGCAACAGCGCGCAGGCAAGCCGTCCATGGTCGCAGCCGATGTCCGCGACGACGGCGTTCTCCGGCAAAGCGTTCAGCAGGGCTGCCGCAGTTTCCAAGCGCGGATGCAAGTGGATCTTTCGTGTCCGTGTCACCATCATAGCGTTTATTATAGATGAAAAAACGCCGGAATGCAAACCCGGCGCTACGAGACCCTTTCTCAGACCCGGATGGGCTTCTGCGGCTCCGTGCGGTCGATCGGGCCGCCGCCCAGGCAGGTTTCGCCGTCATAGAACACGACCCATTGTCCCGGTGTGACCGCACGCTCCGGCGCATGGAAACGAACATGCGCCCCCGCGCCGCAAACCTGTACCGTGACCGGCCGGTCACTCTGGCGATAACGGAACTTTGCCGTGCAGTCAAATTCGGCTTTCGGCGCATGTCCAGCGATCCAGTGGATCTTGTCCGCATCCAGCGACAGCGAAAACAGTTCCTCATGTTCACCCTGCTGCACGATCAAAAGGTTGCGCGACAGATCCTTTCCGATCACGAAAAAGCTCTCGCCCGTTCCCTCGGCCTGCCCGCCGATACCGAGTCCACGGCGCTGCCCCAGCGTATAATACATGAGCCCGTCGTGCTTTCCGATGACCTTTCCCTTTTCGGTCACGATGTCGCCGCGCTGTGCCGGAAGGTATTCCATCAGGAACTTCTTGAAATTACGCTCGCCGATAAAGCACACGCCGGTGCTGTCCTTTTTGTTCGCGTTTACAAAGTTCTGCTCTCGCGCGATGCGCCGCACCTCGTTCTTATGGATGTCACCGATGGGAAACAAGGCTTTCCCGAGCTGTTCCTGCGTCAAGCCCGCAAGAAAGTAGGTCTGATCTTTGTTGCCGTCCGCAGCGCGCAGCAGCCGAACGCCGCCGTCATCCTTTGCAAGCCGCGCATAGTGTCCGGTCGCAAGTGCAGAAGCGCCCGTCCCCATGGCAAAATCCAGAAAAGCGCGGAACTTGATCTCGCAGTTGCACAGTACGTCCGGGTTCGGCGTGCGCCCCGCCCGGTATTCCGCAAGAAAATACGAAAACACCCGGTCGCGGTATTCCTTTGCAAAATTGACCGTATAGTACGGGATGCCGATGGCGTCCGAGACCCGCCGCACATCTTCGTAATCCGCGGCCGCAGTGCAAACGCCGTCCTCGGTTTCCTCTTCCCAGTTTTTCATGAACACGCCCACCACATCATAGCCCTGCTGCTTGAGCAGGTATGCCGCGACCGTGCTGTCAACGCCGCCCGACATGCCGACGACGATATGTCCCTCATGCAAGAGAATCCCTCCTCTCTGCCAAAGTATAGCACAAAGGAGGGCGTTCTCGCTACTCTATTCCTTGATTACGTCGCGGCTCTGCCGTCTTAGCAGCCGCAGCCGCACCCACAGCCGCTCTGCGTGGAAACGCGGGAACCGCAGCCGCAGCCGTTCGTCTCCTCTGCGTTTCCGCAGCCGCAGAATCTGGAGAGGAGCAGCAGCCAGATCAGGCTGTCGCAGGTGTTGCCGCCATCAAGAAGAAGCAGGATGATGATGATCCACCACCAGTTCGTTCCGTTGCAGCCGCCATTGCATCCACCGAAAATACCCATAGGATAATCCTCCTGTTGTTTTGCTTTCGACAGCTTTCGCCGCCGCTTACCCCATACTACGCAAAATACCGAAATGCTGTGCTTGTCCTGCGCCTTTTGCCTTGACAAAACCCGCTTTGTACCTAATAATAGATGCGTGGAAATTTAGGAGGAGTATTGGATTATGGCATGTGAAAAAACCATGGATAAGATCGTCGCTCTGTGCAAAGGGCGCGGCTTTGTTTACCCCGGCAGCGAGATCTACGGCGGCCTCGCCAACTCTTGGGATTACGGCCCGCTGGGCGTAGAATTCAAAAACAACATCAAGCGTGCCTGGTGGCGTAAATTCGTGCAGGAGTGTCCCTACAACGTCGGCATGGACGCTGCGATCCTGATGAACCCCCAAACCTGGGTGGCGAGCGGCCATGTGGGTGGTTTTTCCGATCCGCTCATGGACTGCAAGGCGTGCAAATCCCGTTTCCGTGCGGACCAGCTTATCGAAGCCTACGCAAAGGAGCACGGCCTTGACGTTCATCCGGACGGCTGGACGAACGAGCAGATGCAGCAGTACATTATCGATGAGGGGATCGCCTGCCCCGAGTGCGGTGCAAAGGATTTCACCGGCATTCGCAAATTCAACCTCATGTTCAAGACCTTCCAGGGTGTGACCGAGGACTCGACTTCCGAGCTGTATCTCCGTCCCGAAACGGCGCAGGGCATCTTCGTCAATTTCAAAAACGTGCAGCGCACGACACGCCGCAAGATCCCGTTTGGCATCGCGCAGATCGGCAAGTCCTTCCGCAACGAGATCACGCCGGGCAACTTCATTTTCCGTATCCGCGAGTTCGAGCAGATGGAGCTGGAGTTCTTCTGCACGCCCGGCACGGATCTTGAATGGTATGAATACTGGAAAAACTACTGCAAGAACTTCCTGCTCTCGCTCGGCATGACCGAAGCGCACATCAAGATGCGTGAACATGCCAAGGAAGAGCTGTCGCACTACAGTCGCGGCACGACGGACATCGAGTTCCTGTTCCCGTTCGGCTGGGGCGAGCTTTGGGGCATTGCTGACCGTACGGACTTCGACCTCAAGGCGCATGCGAACCACAGCGGCGCAAACTTTGAGTACCTCGACCCCACAACGAACGAGAAGTATGTTCCCTACTGCGTGGAGCCCTCGCTCGGTGCAGACCGCGTGACGCTTGCGTTCCTCTGCGATGCTTACGATGAAGAAGAGCTGGAAGGTGGCGACGTGCGCACCGTATTGCATCTGCATCCGGCGCTCGCGCCCTACAAGGCGGCGATCCTGCCGCTGTCGAAGAAGCTTTCCGATAAGGCCATGGAGGTCTATACGGCTCTGTCGAAGAAATACATGCTCGACTTTGACGAGACCGGAAGCATCGGAAAACGCTATCGCCGCGAGGATGAAATCGGCACGCCGATGTGCATCACGATCGACTTTGAAACGGAAAACGACGGCTGCGTGACCGTTCGCGACCGCGATACGATGGAGCAGGTTCGTCTCCCGATCGAAGCGCTCGACGCATACATCGCCGAACGGATCGATTTTTGACAAAAGGAGGAAACGCTCCCGCTTCCACTGTGAGCGGGAGTCTTTCTATTTCAATGAGCGACTTGTTTGATGTGTTTCTCGACGCGCTGCTGGACAGCGCAAAGCTTCTGCCCTTTCTGCTGCTCACGGTCTTTGTCATGGAATACCTTGAGCATCGGGCCGCAGATCGTTTTGTGCTGAGCATCCGCAAGGCAGGCCGTTTCGGTCCCGCGCTGGGCGCTCTTTTGGGCTGTGTCCCGCAATGCGGCTTTTCCGCTGCCTGCGCGGAGCTGTTCAACGGCGGTCTCGTCTCTGCCGGCACGCTCGTGGCGGTGTTTCTTTCGACCTCCGACGAGGCCGTTCCCGTGCTGCTCGCCAACCCCGGCGGTTGGCAGGAAGTCTTGCGGCTGCTCCTTGTCAAGCTTGTGGTCGCGATGGGTGCGGGCTTTTTGCTCGATCTGTTCTGGAATCGCAGCAGTCAGGACGCCGCTTTCGCCGCAAATGCAGAAACGCATGTTTGCAAGAGCGACAGCAAGTTCTCGCACATTCTGCTTGCCGCCGTGCGTCGCACGCTGGAGATCTTTCAGTATCTATTCCTGTTCTCGCTCGCGCTCGGCCTTTTGATCTCGCTGATCGGCGAGGAAAAGCTCTCCGCGTTGCTGCTTCCCGGTCCGTTTCAGCCGCTGATCGCAGCGCTCGTCGGACTGATCCCGAACTGCGCTGCTTCGGTTTTGCTGACCCAGCTCTACCTTGACGGCATGATCTCCTTTGGCTCTGCGATCGCGGGACTTTGCTCCTCGGCGGGCATCGGGCTGCTCGTGCTGCTGCGCGGAAAACGCGGCGCCCGCGTCTACGCCATTGTGATCGGGAGCGCGTTCCTCTCCGCAGTGATCGCAGGCAGCGTTCTTCAATGGATCTTCTGATACGGCAATGGAACTGACTGGTACAATCGAAAACATCATCTATCGCAACGCAGACAATGGATACACCGTGCTCGAGCTGTTCTCCGATGAGGGCGAGCATATCACGGCGGTCGGTTCGCTTGCGCTTTGCAACCGAGGCGAGCGCGTCACCTTGACCGGTCAGTATGCAAGTCATCCGAAATACGGCCGTCAATTCAAGGCGGCGTCGGCAAAAACGCTCGCTCCGTCTACATTGTCCGCCATCGAAAGCTACCTCGGCAGCGGCCTGATCCGCGGCGTCGGCGCTTCCACCGCACACGCCATTGTGCAGAGTTTCGGCATGAATACGCTGGATATCTTGGACAACGCGCCGGAACGGCTGCTCGAGATCAGCGGCATCGGAAAAAAACGCGCCGCCATGATCGCTGCCTCCTATCAGGAAAACATGCAGATGCGGGACATTATGCTCGCGCTCGAACCATACGGCGTTACCGTCACGCAGGCGCTGAAGCTCTATCGTATCTACGGCGGGCTCTGCCTTGCCCGCATTGAAGAGAATCCCTATCAGATGATCGCTGATGTGGAAGGCATTGGGTTTGTCATTGCGGATCGCATTGCGCAGAACGTTCCGGGTTTTTCCTACGACTCCGCCTCGCGGCTCTCTGCGGGCATTCTCTATGCGCTGAACCTTGCGCGCATGGAATACGGACACACCTATGTCCCGCGCGCTTCGCTCATCGGCTATGCAGTCAAGCTTCTGTGCGTGGACGAGGAGGCCGTCTCCGATACGCTCGACGCTCTGATCGGCAAAGGTGAGCTCGTTTACCAAATGGTCGGCGACGACGACGGCATCTTCCTTCCCTGGGTACAGCGTATGGAACAAAGCGTCGCCGAAAAGCTGATACAGCTCACCGAAAAGCCCATTGCAAACCCTTTTCTGAACTTGGCGCTCACGCAGAATCACTCCATCCAGCTTGCGCCGCAGCAATACGAAGCCGTCGAAGCCGCCCTGAACGAGGGGCTGCTCGTCATCACCGGCGGCCCCGGCACCGGCAAGACAACGATCATACGCTGCATTACCGAGATCCTGTCCGATATGCAGATGGACTTTGCGCTCGCTGCTCCGACCGGCCGCGCTGCAAAGCGCATGACCGAGGCGACCGGCTGCGAAGCGAAAACCATCCATCGTTTGCTCGAGTACATTCCGGGCGAGGGCTTTACGCGAAACGACGAGAACCCGCTGTTCTACGACATTGTCATCATCGACGAGGCCTCCATGGTCGATATCCCGCTGATGTCCGCGCTGCTCAAGGCCATTGTCCCCGGAACGAGGCTGATCCTCGTCGGCGACAGCGACCAGTTACCCCCGGTCGGCTGCGGCGACGCGTTACGCGACATTATCAAGAGCGACGTCGTACGCGTGGTACGGCTCACCGAGATCTTTCGGCAGGCGCAGGAAAGCTATATCGTGCAGAACGCGCATCTTGTCAACCATGGCGAAATGCCGCGGCTCGATCTTGCCGATTCTGATTTTCGCTTTGAAGAGCTTGCGTCACAGGACGCCGTTCTTGCTCGTTTGATCGCGCTTTGCACACATCCTGCGCCCGTTCTCCACACGAATGAACCGCTTCTGGACATCCAAGTGCTTGCGCCTATGAAAAAAGGAACGCTTGGCGTCTACAACATCAACCGTGCTCTGCAGGCTGCGCTGAACCCGCCCGCGCCCGGCAAGCGTGAACAGGCATTCGGCGATACGGTCTTTCGTGAGGGCGACAAGATCATGCAGATGCAGAACGACTATAAGGTGGAATGGACGCGCCGCGGCCAATCCGGAGAAGTCGTTGAAGGCACGGGCGCATTCAACGGCGATCTCGGAACGGTGTACCGCATTGACCCCGCAGCTCGCCGGCTGAGCGTTCTGTTCGATGACGACCGGCTTGCAAACTACGATTTTTCACAGGTGGATACGCTGAGTCTTGCATACTGTATCTCCATACACAAGAGTCAGGGAAGCGAATTCCCGATCGTTCTGCTGCCGCTGGCGGGCGGAACGCCGCTGCTGTTGACCCGCAATCTTTTGTATACCGCCATAACGCGGGCAAAGTCTCAGGTCTGCTGTATCGGCCGCAGGGAGACCATTCGCGCTATGGTGGATAACAACCGTTCCACGAGGCGCTATACCTCGCTCGCACAGAGGCTTGCGGAGTGCGCATTCTTGAAGGCCTGAAGGGCGGAAGAAGGCAACTATGGCCGATTTGCTGACACGATTGTCCCGCGTGCTATTTCCCGAGGACTGCTGCTGCCCGGTTTGCGACCGTGAGCTTCTGCTGCGTCCGGACGGACTTTGCGCACAATGCGCCGCCGCTGTCCGCCGCTGTGATGCGCCTTCATTTTTCGCGCCGCTCGACGGTCTTGCCGTTTCCTTTTGGTACGACCCTGTGCTGCACGATGCCATGCATCGTTTCAAATACCAAGGACAGACCTATCTCGCGCGCTTTTTCATGCGCGAGCTAACGCTTCCCGCCGACTGGTCGATCGACCGCGTCGTTCCGGTCCCCATGCATCCGCTCAAAGAGTATCTGCGCGGGTATAATCCGCCCGACGCGCTCGCGATCGCTTTACGGGAGCGCTGTCCGTCTCTCCAGGTCGACCGTTCGCTTTTGAAAAAAACACGTCTCACGCGCTCTCAGACGCAAAAAACAGCTTCGGAACGGCGGAACATCCTTGAAACTGTATACCTCGCCTCCTCCAAAACCGCTGGGTTGTCCGTTTTGCTGATCGACGACGTTGTGACGACCCGCAGTACGCTCATGGCCTGCGCCGACGCGCTCAAAAAGCAAGGCGCAGTACGCGTCTATGCCGCCTGCGCCTGTTCTGCCGTCCCGCCCAAGTTCTGAATCAGCTGCATTTGTACTTTCGATAGGTCGCCTGTCCGCCGCGGATATGCCGTTCGGCTTTGTTTTTATCGAGGACCAGCCGCACTGCGCGGGCAAGCTGCGGGTTCAGCTGTACGAGCCGCACGGAAACATCCTGATGCACGGTGCTTTTACTGATCCCCAATTCCTTGGCTGTCTCGCGTACTGTTGCGCCGTGCTCCACGATGTATGCCGCAGCCTGATAGATCCGTTCTTCAATGTAATCGCGCACTTCCCTATCCCTCCGTCAAGCCGTTTGTACAGCGTATGACGGAGTTCTGTCGCTTATTACGCCCGAGAACCGCGGTCGCTATCGATGAAACGCGCCGTGGCTGTGCTTTTACGGATCCCCGTGATTCGTTTCTTTTTCAGAGAACTGCGGGGTTTGTGGGGGATATTGCGATGCGTTTTTCCTGTTTCACCCGCGCGCTGTGCAAAACGGGCGACTCGCAGCTGAGTCACCCGTTCCGGTATGCCATGTCCTTCGCAGGTCCGCTGGATCGCCATATCCGTTTGTTGCGTCAAGAGGCGGCCTTCACAAAAAGAATCCCCGCAGAGCGTGTCTGCGGGGCGCAATGTGCATTTGCTTTTATTCAGCCGGCGTCACGGCGGTGATGTGCGGGTTCACACCCTCATACCAATACAGGAAGCCGTCCATGTCGATCTTGTCGCCAATCTTCAGTGCTTTGACTGCAGCGTATACGTCCGTGGTCTTGTCGCAGAGGTACGACTCCACGGTAAAGGTATAGGTGTTGCCGTTGACGGATGCTTTGAAATACAGATCGTCGCCCTCCGTGCCGGAGCCGTCCCAATTGTACAGGAATGCAACATCGTTTCCGTCCGCATCCTGGCCGGCGGCTTCGACGGTCATGCCCTTGAAGGACACGCGCTTGTTCTGATTCGCGATCAGCTCATCCGTGTCGAGCATTGCAGTCACGTCGAGCGGTTCTGCAATGTAGCTGCCCGCTTCAATCTCAAATGTCGCATCGATGATCTCAATTTCGCCTGCCCACTCTGCCTTGAATCCGCTGACCTTGATCTTCGTTCCGGGAACCAGCTTTGCGTAATCCTCTTCGGAACATGCCATGTTGTACAGGAAATATGCGCCGTCCGCATCCTGCGTATAAACCGTCGCCTTATCCTCCCACCAGGACTGCTTCGCCTGCACGAAAGTCTCTACGACGACCGCGCTGTCAAGTTCGGCTGCGGCATATTCCGCGTAGGTCATGACGCCTTCCGACTTTGCATGGATGTCCTCTGTAGACTCTGCCGCGGGCTTCGCCGTGCAGCCGATGAGCGCAACTGCAAATGCAGCCGCCAGAAGGATCGCAAGAAATTTTTTCATACCTTTTCTCCTTAAATAATTCTGTTCCTAAGAACTGTACACCTTTATTATATAAGATTTTGACAGGAAATCAAGGTGTATGCCGTGATTCGCGGCACAAGTCTCCCTCTCTGCCGTATTCCTATTGGCATGCCTGTCACCTTCTTCGCTGTTTGACTCTTTCCGACAACGCAGTCGCAGCAAGCAGCACCCACGCTGCACCAAGGGTCGTGAGCAGCGCGATCGCAGCGTCGGGAAGCGGCCCCAGCTCTTCCTTTTCCCCCGCGTTGATCTTGCTTCGTGCAGCCGTATCCAATCGATACAAACTCGTCACGTCCGAAAACAGTTTATCCAGATATGCTTCGTCCACGGCCTCCTTTCTGCGCACGGACTTGGTCACATTCTCGATCATCTGTCCGGCCGCGTCACGCAGCGAGGCAGACCCATTGTACACGGGCGTCACAAAGGTATCGTTTACATGTGCAAGCAGCAGCTTCGTCGCTTTGATCTTGACCTCATAATGCGCCGCGTCTGCGTCCTCGTGCGAAAGGTACTCCCGATAGTCCGCCGCGCCCTGCGCACGCGTTGTGACGGGGACGTATCCCTCCGTTTCCGCATATGCGATCTGCACCGTATCGGTCAGAAGATACTGTGCGAACAGCCAGGCCGCGAGCACGCGCTGCGGATCCGCTTTGTTAAACACGCACACGGACGGTCCCTGCGAAATCATCACCGGCGCTTCCGGATCCATTTGCGGCACTGTCATCACCGCTGTTTCAAAGTCCACGAGTTTGTCCGCGCTGATGTCCGACAGCGGCGCTTTCGTGCCCATCCAAGTGGAGCCCGCTGTAGAATCGACTGCAAAGATGCACTGTCCCGCATTCAGGAAGTTTGCCGGATAGCTCGAAATCTTGAATGTCGAAAACGCGCCCGTCTTTGCATGCCGAGCGATCGTTCGCAGGATCTCTTTGGTCGTATCGTTGAAGATCAGGACCTCGCCGTCTGCATTGGAGTACCCGCCCCCCGACTGTCGCAGGAGCTGGATCATCATGTTGTCGGTGGATTTATAGATGAACGGGATCATGATCTTTTGTCCGTTTACGCGATACGATCCGTCCGCCTGCTTTTCAAGCGCGGCTTCCGAAACCTCCCACACAAAATCCCATGTCAGTGTTTCCGGCAGCGTGTATCCGAGTTTTTCCACATAATCGCGGTTCACGTAGCACGCCTCCGTAGAGCGCATGAACGGCAGCGCATAACAGCGCTCCCCGATGCGGCACTCTTCCAGATAGGTCTGCACGACCTCCTCCTTCGCCGGAGCGTCAAACCGAAGTTCGCTCCCGCCCAAGCCATAGGCCGCATCCTCCATCAGCGCATCCAACGGTACGACAACGTTCTTACCTGTCAGATAGGTCGCGATATGATCCGGATAGGTGATGCAGACGTCCGGCGTCGTATTCGTCGCGATATTCGTGATCACATCGTTGTAGATCTTCCCGTAGTCCGTATACAGGCGAATGTTGACGTGGATATTGGGATACAGCTTCTCAAACGCCTCGATCGTCGTCTCATAGATCTGCGTCTGCGCTTTATTGGTATCATTCTTTGCCCAAAAGGTGATCTCCTGTTTCCTCGCCGTGTCAAACGCTTCGGGCATTTCAAAGGGGGCAAGCCCGCGTGCGCCATGGCATCCTGTACATACGGCGACGGCGAGAACCGTCGACAGCAGCAGCGCCGCTTTTTTCACTGCGTTCATCCCTTTGTCCCTCCTCTGGATACGCCCTCCATGATCCTGTTGCGGAACAGCAGGAACAGCACGATGAGCGGCAGCGAGATCGCAACGACTGCGGCCATCATGGCAGGGATGTTCTCGCGGCCGAACCCATTTTCACGAATAGCCTGAATGCCGTTTGAAACGAGATAATATGCCTCATCATCCGTGATCAGACGCGGCCAAACATAGGAATTCCAGCATTCTATGATCTTCAGGATCATGACCGTAATGATCGTCGGCTTGCAAATCGGGATGAGTACCTTGGTCAGATACCGAAAATCCGAGGTTCCATCCACTTTCGCCGCGTAGTACAGCGCATCCGGCACTTGCGCGAAGTTTTCTTTCAGCAGATAAATGTAAAACACTGCCGGCACGGAAGGAAGGATCAGCCCCCAGAACGTATTCCGCATTCCAAGATCTGTGATCGTAACAAAGTTTGTAATGATGACCAGCTCATTCGGTATCATCATCAGCGACAGCAGCAACGTAAACGCAAGGTTCTTTCCCCGGAAATTCAGTCTTGCAAACGCAAACGCCGCAAGGATGACCACGATCAGCATGATCGCAGTCGTTCCGAGCGTAAACAGAAGCGTATTCAGAAAATATTGTCCGAGCGGTACGGCGGTAAACGCCTCGCGATAGTTCTGAAATGTCGGCGACAGCGTAAAAAACTTCGGGATGTACTCTGCGTTATAGGCGCTGTAGCTTTTGAACGAGGTCAGCACCATCCAATAGAACGGGAACAGCACGATCATAGCCCAGATGCAGAGCAAAACATGAATGATCGTGCTGCGGATACTCCGCCGCAGCAGTTCTTTGCGCTTGGCAGCGCTGTGTTTGCGTTCGTTTTTCATAAGTCCGACCCCGTCAATAGTAGATGTGCTTCTTGCTGAGCGTCAGGTTGATGCAGGTGATCGTCAGTACGATGGCAAACAGGAGAATGGCAGCCGCCGATGCAAATGACGGATACCCGCCGCTGTTGCCGTACAGCATATCATAGATATACCCAACGATCGTGTTCATCTCCGCCGCGTTCAGATCCGTTCCGAACAGGGCGACCGCGTCGCTGTACGCCTTAAAAGCGCCAATAAAGCCCGTGATCACGAGATAGAAGATCATCGGCGAAATCATCGGCAGCGTAATACGCGTAAAGATGCGCAGTTTCGAGGTGCCGTCGACCCGCGCCGCATTATAATATGTCTGATCGACCGAGGACAGCGCGCTTGTCAGGATCAAAATCTTAAACGGAAGAACGACCCAGATCGTGTAAAAACACAGCACGAACATTTTGGCCCAATGCGGCCCATCGATAAAGTCCACGGATGGACCCCCGAACCAATGCAGCATGAGATTCACAAGCCCATCGGTGTAGGCCGTCTTTTTGAACAGGATCATAAAAACGAGGCCGACCGCAAGCGTGTTCGTTACATACGGCAAAAAATACACCGTCTGGAACAGCTTGCGCAGCCGTCCGATCGAGCTGAGGCCGACCGAGACCAGAAGCGCAAGGCCGGTCGAAAGCGGTACGGTCACGATCACGAGCACAAACGTGTTCTTGAGCGCCTGCAAAAAATACGGATCATGCAGGACATAGGAATAATTATAGAGCCCGACGCCGAAGAATGTCTGCGATGCGGAATTGTATCCCTCCTCAAAGGAATACACAAACACATCCACGAGCGGATAGATCAGGAAAAACGCTATGAAGACACCTGCGGGCAGCAGATATAGCCACCCTTTCCAACCCTTGGTTTCCATGCGCGTACCTCACTCTTTCGTGGTGAATCGGATGCGCTCACCCGTCTCCGGGTGGAACAGATGCACCTTGCCCGGTTTGAGATCAAATCGGATCACACCATCATCCGGCTCCGCACAGGTTCCCGATTCGATGATCGCCCGAACGGAAGCGCTCTCCGCCGCGTTGTGTGCGAATATGACACTGCTGTCACGCCCCATGACCTCGAGCCTGGCGAATCGGCAGCGCAGTGCGCCATCCTGTTTTGGCTGGAACCCCTCCGGGCGAATTCCCACAACGACCTTGCTGTCGGCGGCTCCGCCCACGCTGAGAACGGCGTCGTCTCCGAGCCAGAGCATCCCCTGCTCCACTCTGCCTTCAAATAGGTTGATGGGCGGTGTTCCGAGAAACTTGGCGACAAATAGATTTGTCGGGTCGTCATACACCGTTTGCGGTTTTCCGATCTGCTGGATCACCCCCTGCTGCATCACAATGATGAGGTCGGAGATGCTCATCGCTTCCTCCTGATCATGCGTGACAAAAACGGTCGTGATCCCTGTCTCCTGCTGAATGCGCTTCAGCTCCTCCCTTGTCTGGAGTCGCAGTCGTGCATCTAAGTTGGAAAGCGGCTCGTCCAAAAGCAGTACGCGGGGCGTTTTTACGAGTGCCCGCGCAATAGCAACACGCTGCTGTTGCCCGCCGGAAAGCGCTTTGGGCTTCCGATCCATGAGCTCCTCGATCTGCACAAGCTTTGCGGCTTCCTGCACACGGCGAAGCATCTCTGCTTTTGTCGGCCGATCCTTTCCCTTCAGATTTTGAAGCGGGAACAGAATATTCTGCTTGACAGTCAGGTGCGGATACAGCGCATAGCTTTGAAACACCAGCCCGACGCCACGCTTCTCAGCAGGCAGATCGGTTATATCTTCGTCACCAAACAGAATGCGACCACTTGTGGGCGACAGCAGTCCGGAAATCAGATTCAGTGCGGTGCTCTTACCGCAGCCGGAAGGTCCGAGAAGACCGACCAGCCTCCCATCCGGTATTTCTAAATTAAAATCATTGACCGCGACCACGTCCGGCGCGCCCTTCCCGACGCCCGGAAACCGTTTCGTAAGGTGCTCCAGAACAACTCTCATAGCTCATGCGTTTCGCTTTCCCTGTATTCTGCGATCGGCTGCAGCATCTAAGCCCGATATGCCATTCACATTGCGTTTATTCTATCATATTCTCGTTCATATAGCCAGACACTAAGAAAAAACCAATCTCTATTACCAAGGAACTATAGCAATTAGAGCGCAATTTCATTTGGCCGTAGTTCTCAGCCCGAATCCGCTCATACGCGCTTCTTTCTTTTGAGAGGCTACATAATTTTACAGACATTGCAGACAATAACTGTGCAAAGAAAGTCAAAAGGAGAATGCAAATGAAAGCAACGGGGATCGTAAGGCGCATTGACGAGCTGGGCCGGGTGGTCATTCCAAAGGAGATTCGGCGCACGCTGCGTATTCGAGAGGGAGACCCGTTGGAAATCTTCACAGAAAACGACGGCGGTATTGTCCTAAAAAAGTATTCGCCGATTGGCGAACTCTCAACATATGCAAACGAATTGGCGGCTGTACTCCAAGGACAGTTCGGCATGAATGCTGCGATCTGCGATCGCGATCACTTCATCGCAGTTGCCATGTCGGGCGGAAAAAAGCGGGATCTTGCTGAGAAAAGGATCTCCGAAGAGCTGGAGCGAGCGATTGCACAGCGGCGGGCGCTCTCGCAATCAATCATGCAAGGACCTGTCATGACGCTCACATCCGATAATTCAGACCGAGACGTCTGGACATTCGTTCTGGCAGTTCCGATCATTTCCGAGAGCGAATCTATCGGCGCTGTGCTTTTGTTCACACAGGAAAATGCCGGGTTGAAAGATAACGCTGCGGTAAAGACAGCCGAGGCGATCGCGGCGCTCATTGGGAAGATTCTGGAGCAGTAGTGATAGACTCGAGTGTAATACTTATGCACACAGCGGCGGACGATATGTTTGGAGGCCCGCATCATTTCGAATATCTTCAAAGGAGAAAACAGTTTCCACACTTTGTGATTCCGAACTGAGAATATGGCGTATTGGCAGAAAACCGAAATGGGGCGCCCATGCGGCAGCAGTTCCGCCAATCAAACGCAGGTGACTGGGCAAGTCACGGGGGCAGAAAGGAAACAGACCATGCTTTGCATGGTCTGAATCAATGGATCCCGGCGGCTACCTATC